>ERZ791810.75-NODE-75-length-128794-cov-5.058079_pt1 | contig 128794 bp, 109 predicted proteins | sample MGYA00510304_ERZ791810 | MGnify/ENA primary metagenome ERZ791810 (study PRJEB30046, sample SAMN00791967) | human gut metagenome | study: EMG produced TPA metagenomics assembly of the A metagenome-wide association study of gut microbiota in type 2... | reverse complement strand
CCCATTTACTGATCTTACCGACCCATCCGAGTCCCTTGAGTGCGATGAACGTGGCGATCCAGTAGATTGCCAGCACCATGCAGAGCGTGAAGACCTTGTTCGAGGCCAGCGCCGCATCGTGCACGTCGTTCATGCCGATAAAGGCGATCGACACGGCGCCGAACGTCAGTACGGTGGGGTACCAGATGGTCGATTCGATCCATTGCAGCCAGATGGCAAGGAATCCGGTGCGTGCGCCGTAAGCTTCGCCGACCCATCGGAAAACGCCGCCCTGCTTTGTCGAGAACATCGCGGCCAGCTCCGCGGCGACCATGGCCGTGGGAATGAGGAACACGATGGCGGCAAACAGATAGTAGAATGCCGACGAAAGTCCGTAGACGGCCTCTGCGGGCAGGCCGCGCAGACTCACTACGGCAGTCACGTTCATAATTGCGAGTGTCATCACACTCAATTTGAACCCGGTACTTGTGGTAGTTTTCTTTACATCCATAATTCAATGAAATTGAGAATTGATTTTAACGGATGAAAACGTTGCAACTACCGTGCAAATCCGTCGTATGAACCTCTTTCGCCGGGAGGATGGTAGGATTGTAGCCGAAAAAAACTATATTTGCACATAAAACACTCCTTTTATGTACCGTATTGTTCTTATTTTGCTGGCGGCCCTCTGCGCCGTTTCGTGCGGCGGCCGCCGTTCGTCGCAGCAGCAGACCTCCGCCGCGCCCCAGATGCGGGTTTTCCTTCCGGCCATCGCGCCTTCGAGTCTCTCCGACGACGCGAAGCGCGACTACCTGCGCTGGCATTACTGGGACCGCTTCGACTTCGCCGACACCCTTTTTATTCGCGAGGTCGATACGGTGCAGATGGTCGAGGCCTATGTCCGCTGGATCGCGCTTATCTCCGACCGTCCGACCGACGGCGCGCCGATGGATTCGCTCATGCGCCGCGCTTCGGCTTCGCGTCCCATGCTCGACTACTTCACGATGCTGGCCGAGCAGGTTATCCACGACCCCAATTCGCCGCTGCGCAACGACGAATTCTATATTCCCGTTCTTCGGGCCGTGCTGGCGAGTCCCTATTACGACGAGTACGAGCGTATCGGCCCCTCCTACGATCTCAATATGGCGATGCAGAACCGCATCGGCGAGCGCGCCAACGATTTCCGCTATACGCTCGCTTCGGGCGCCACCGGGACGCTCTACGGCGTGAAGGCCGAGTACGTCTTGCTGTTCATCAACAATCCCGGCTGCCCGATGTGCAAACAGCTGCGCGAGCAGATCGGCGGTTCGCCGATGCTCTCCGAGATGATCGAGCGGGGCCGGCTGAAGGTCGTCGCGCTTTATCCCGACGAGGATCTCGCCGAGTGGCGCGAATACCGCGGCCATATTCCGCCGAGCTGGATCAACGGCTACGATGCGGGCTGCGTCGTGCGCGAGAAGAGCCTCTACGACCTCCATGCGATTCCGGCGCTCTACCTGCTCGACCGCGACAAGCGCGTGCTGGTGAAGGATTCCACCGACGTGCCTTATATCGAGGAGGTTATCGACCGCCGGGGCTGACTATAAGCAGGGCTTATCGTTCTATAAAAAAAGACAATCGTTTTTATATGCGAATTTCGCCCCTAATCGTTACCTTTGCACCACACAAACAGAATATAAACAATAAACATTACTGCGATTATGGCAAAGAAATGGCGTTGTACCGTATGCGGTTACATCCACGAAGGTCCTGAGGCACCTGAGCAGTGCCCGATGTGTAAGGTAGGCAAAGAGAAATTCGTCGAAGTCGTCGAAAAGGAGGGTGACCTCGAATTCGTGACCGAGCACGTTATCGGCGACGGCAAGGGCGCCAGCAAGGAACTCTGGGAGGGCTTGCAGAACCACTTCATGGGCGAATGCACCGAAGTGGGCATGTATCTGGCCATGAGCCGTCAGGCCGACCGCGAGGGTTATCCCGAAATCGCCGAGGCTTACAAGCGTTACGCATGGGAAGAGGCCGAGCACGCTTCGAAGTTCGCCGAGCTGATCGGCGAGGTGGTATGGGACACCAAGACCAACCTCGAAAAGCGCATGAACGCCGAGTGCGGCGCGTGCGAAGACAAGATGCGTCTGGCCCGCATGGCCAAGGAGCAGAACCTCGACGCCGTACACGATACCGTGCACGAAATGGCCAAGGACGAAGCGCGCCACGGCAAGGGCTTCGAAGGTCTCTACAAGCGTTACTTCGGTAAATAACGGCTGATTCAATCGGAGTTTCCACATATTTGCGAGGGTGAACGGTTTGCGTCTGAAACGCCGTTCACCCTTTTTTATCTCCCTGCCGTGCTGTTTGCCGGTGTCCTCTTTTTCTTTGTTTTTCTGTTTCTCAGCTTCCCGGTGTCCTCTTTCGAACTTTACCTGCGTGTCCGGGGTAGCTGTACGAAAGTATATGTCCACGCGGACTTGCATCTGTAAGGTTGCCGTCCAGTCACGAAAAAACGCCGGTGCAATCCCTTGCACCGGCGTTTTTTTCCTACCTTATCTGGATCTTCTGAGGAACGAAAGGAACGAAAACTTGTCGGATAACCAGTCATACCCCTCCTTGATCCGGGAAGCGACCTCGTAGACCGTTTCGATCCGGTCCCGGACGTAGTTCAGGGCCGAACGCACGGCCAGCAGATAGACCACGGCTGCGATTACGGCGAAGAAACCTCCGGTAATGAGTGCTGCGACTGCGACGGACCCGGTCAGCGACGCGAGCCACATGACGAACGCATCGATGAAGAGGATGATCGCAATGGCAGCCGTCACACCGAAAAAGATCAGTGATGTGACGATGTTTCCGGTTGGTGACGGGCTATCTTTCATGGGGCGGTCCCGTTTATTCGTCCTTGTCGCAATCGCAGTCAAGACCGTTGCAGTCGCAATGAATTTTGTCAATTTCATTTTTCAGCTTGCGGGTGCCTTTTTTAGCCATATCGCGGATGTCCTCACGGAATTCGGGTCCCGATTTGGGGGTTACGAGCATGGCGACGACGGCTCCTACCAGAGCGCCGCCCAGAAAGGAAGCGAGACAATTTGCAGAATGTTTCATATTCGTATAAAGTTTTAAATTCAGCAGGAAATCTTGCAAAGTCCGGGCCAAAACGCTACCTTTGGATGTATGACCGAAGACCGCCTTACAACCGTCGCTTTTACCGGCCACCGCACTTACGGGGGCCAAGCCGCTGCGGCTCTGCGCGCGACGGTGGGGGAGTTGTACGCCCGCGGCTTCCGGACCTTCCTCTGCGGCATGGCCATGGGCTTCGACCTCGCCGCCGCCGAAGCGGTTCTCGCGTGCCGCGATTCTGAAACAGGATCGGCCTTTTCTCCCGCCGTGGATTCCTCTTCCGCCTCTTCCGCCTCTTCCGCCTCTTCCGCCTCGGCCCTTTCTTCTGCCGCGACTTCTGCTGCAGTCGTTTCCTCTGCTCCGGATTCCGTATCCTCTTTTTCTCCTGTCACGGTTCCCGCCTCGGCCCTTTCTTCTGTCGCGACTTCTGCTGTGGCCTTTTCCTCTGCTCCGGATTCCGTATCCTCGTTTTCTCCCGCCGCGTTTCCCACATCGACTCTTGCTCCCGCCGCATCTTCTGCTGCGGCTTTTTCCTCCGCTCCGGATTCCGGATCCTCTTTTTCTCCCGCCGCGTTTCCCACATCGACTCTTGCTCCCGCCGCATCTTTCGCATCTGCTTTTCCTGCTGCCATGGTTTCTGCATCGGTCTTTTCTCCCGCCGCGGCTCCGGACCCGCATTTTCCGCACACGCCGATGCCCGGTCTGCGGCTGGTCGCCGTAATCCCTTTCCGGGGACAGGAGAGCCGCTTCCCGGCCGTGGACCGCGAACGCTTCCGGCGTGTGCTGGCTGCCGCCGATCATAGCGTGACGCTCTCCCCATCCTATCATGCGGGGTGTTATGCCGTGCGTAACAACTACCTTGTCGAGCACGCCGCACTGCTGGTCGCGTGGTACGACGGTTCCCCCGGCGGCACACATTACACCGTTCGCCGCGCTTTGGGCCGGGGACTCGAATTCATCAATCTCCATCCGCATCCTGCCGCACTCCGGCAGGCAGAACCGACGCTGTTCTGACACTCTCCCGACTCGGAAGCCACGCACTGTACGGCGCTGTTCCGGCCCGTACTTTCTGCTGTCACCGTTCGACTTTTCTGCCCTCGCTGTCCGGCCTTTTGCTGTTGTCTTCTTCCTTTCTGCTGCCGTAGCCCTCCCCGGCCTTTCCTTTCATCGCCGCTCGGTCTTTCTGCAGTTGCCGCCCGTACTCTCGCCGTCGGCATACGCTTTCCCGATGGTCTTTTCCGCATTGCCTTCCGCTTCCTCTAATAAAAAAGGACGGCATGCAAGTGCCGTCCTTATCCGTTTTCGCAGTATCCGCGCAGTTATTCCAATTCGATGCCTTTCAGCAGGCTTTCGATCCGCAGGCGGGTCTCCCGCTTGCCGTAATCCTTTTTCTCGTACCTGAATGTCGCCGTAACGAGCGATCCTTCGTAAAGCATGTCGTAAACGGCATAAACCAATTCCGGATTCTCCGTTATGTATCCTTCGCTGCACAACATTTCGCGGCCGCCGATTTCGGTGCGCTGCGTCGGCGCGATGAATCCGCCCGTGTAGAAGGCCGAATCGCGTTGTGCGCAGTGGTCCGAAATCTCATCGACGGACGTGATCTCCTCCGGAATCATATCCACGACCTTGCCCAGACTGTAACCTATCCGGTCGTTGTAGGTGTCGAAACCGTAGTAGGCGTAGGTTTCGTCCGTTTCGGGCTGCACGGTTTCTTCGAGCAGGGTGTATCCGGCGGGAATTTTTGCCTTGATCCCCTGCGCACCCGTGTAGATTTGTTCGGTATCCACCACCTGCATCTCTTCGCCGCCGGCCAGCCGCACCGACAACTGTCCCAGATAGAGCAATGCTGCGAGCGAACACGCCGCCAGCGCCGCCGTGCGCCAGAATGCCGTGAAACGTCCCTCCTGATGCTGGATTTTCAGGATGACGACGAGACCTTTGATCGCCAGAATCGCGCCCCAGATAATGGCGCCCGTTGCGACTACGTACCGGCCCCCGGCTGTTGCGAAATAGTAGGATAAGAAACTGAAAGCCAGTCCGCCGCCGCACCAGAGCGCTCCCGCGAGCAGGTTTTTCTTTGCTTCGGCCATCTTCTGCGGCCGGTTGCCGTCCGCAGAGTTTTCCGCCGTAACCTGTGCGGCAGCCTCTTCCGGCATCGGTTCGAACACATCGTTTTTGTTTTCCGGTGTTTCCATGAATAAAGGTATTTTTAAGGGTTAGGGATCTAATGCGGCAAAGATACGGGTATTTTTCCTTTTCCGCCTGAAAAAGTTGGAAAATCACCGCCCTCAACCGTCCCGGCCCTTTCGTCGCCGTCCCGGCTCTTCCGCCGTCGCCGCCGAGCCTTTCTGCCGCCGCCCGCTCTTTCCCGGCCTGTATGAAAAATTCCCGGAAGCCGCAGCTTCCGGGAATTTGCTGAAATCCTGTTTCGGAAAGGATTATTTCCAGTTGAGGATCTTGTGGAAATCGTACTCCTCCGGATTGGGGACATACTGCTTGGCAGCCTCGTAATCCGCAGGCGTGATGGCGTTGAGGATAGTCTCCACCACCGACGAGAACTTGTCCGACTTGATGTCCACCAGACGGGGCGGAATCTTGCCCGTCGTGGGATCCTGCAGGTCCTTGAGGTAGAGCGGACTTACATTGCCTTCCGAATCCACGTAAACCATGCAGCCGGTCTTGCCTTCGGCGAAGAGCTTGTGCACGCCGATACCCAGCTCCGAGCAGTACGTCAGGTCGTATGCGATCGGGGTCTGGCAGCGGATCTCGTAACCCAGCTCCACGGGGCGGCTCTTGACCTTGATGCCCAGCTCCTTCACCTTCTTCTCGATCATCTCGTTGAAGATGTGCGCCTTCGATACCTTGCCCAGTTCGGGATGTCCGTGCTCGTCATAGGTGAAGTGGATGCCGCTCTTGCGGATCTCCTCGTCGCTCAGCGCGTGGAATACGCCTTCCGAGATAACGGCTGCTCCGTAGTCCATGCCCATGATCTTGCGCTTGATGATCGACGAAATCACGAGGTTCACGATCTTCTCGACGGTGATTTCCGTCTTGTCGAACATTTCGGGAATGACGATCATCGGGTAGTGGCAAGCCTCGCCGATGCCGAATGCCAAGTGGCCGGCGCTGCGGCCCATGGCAGCCAGTACGAACCAGTTGCCGCTCGTGCGGGCGTCAACATAGACGGCACGTGCGATGACGGCGCCCTTGTCCTTGGCCGACTCGTAACCGAACGTCGGCGTGCCTTTCGGCAGGGGCAGGTCGTTGTCGATGGTCTTCGGCACGTGGATGTTGGCGATGGGGTATTTCTTGGCCTCCAAGAACTTGGCGATGCGGTTCGCGGTCGAAGCCGTGTCGTCGCCGCCGACCGTCACGAGCAGTTTGATGTTGTTGTCGGTGAAGAACTTGAGGTTGAAGTTGTTTTCGAAATCCGAATCCTTGGGTTTGAAACGGCTCATCTGCAGGAACGAACCTCCCTGATTGAAGATACCGTCGGCCATGGGGTAGTCGATGTCCACGGTTCGGGGCGAGGGGTTGAACAGTCCCGTGTAGCCTTCGTGCAGGCCGATTACGCGGTAACCTTTGCGGAGGAAGGTCTTTGCGACGCTGCCCACGACGGTATTCATACCGGGTGCGGGTCCGCCGCCAGTCAGAATTGCGATTGCTTCTTTCATGGTTGTGTTTGGGTTTTTATGTTTGAACCTGAATTAACCTAAAATTGACGCCCAAAAGTACGATTATTTTTTCAAACGGGCAAAAAAAAGCCGTTTCGATTGACCGATGCGGGCCGTGTAATGTCTTTACGGAATAAATAGGAGCATCCTGCGATTTGCAAATCGATATTTTTTCTATATTGCATAACCATATTGCGTCTAACTCTCACATCTAAAACCTGTTGTTTATGAGAAACCATTTACTGCCATTGTGCGTGACGCTCTTCCTGATTTTTGCCGGGGGAATGACTGCCGGCTGCGATAAGTTGGATGATAAATACAAGTCGGAAAAAACGATCACGCTCACCATCGCTTCCGTCAAGCCCGCTGCTGCCGATGACGACTATGATTGGTTGCAGGGGTTGCCTGTCTATATTTACAAAGAGGAGAGTCCGGACTGGCGGTTGTGGTATTCGCATGATCCGATCCGGGGCTTCGATGAAATCTATGAGGAGGGATATGAATACGTAGTCAAAGTCCGGAGACTGACACTGGCCGATCCTCCTCAGGATGCAGGCGCATATGTATACGAATTGAAAAAGATCGTTTCAAAGACGCAAAAGGATTCCGAAGGTGTTCCCGAATCCTATCTTCGGTGAGGAGAGGAACGAAAAACGGTGTTCGGATCGTGTCCGAACACCGTTGAATACATAAAATTCAGTACTGATGAATATGCTGAGTTTCTGTTGCTCTTATTCCCTGAATTTAGAGAACGCCGTGGGGCTTACTCAATTACCGTAACGTTCACAGCCTGCTCGCCTTTGGCACCGCTGCCGACTTCGAATTCGACTGCCTGACCTTCGTTGAGCGACTTGAATCCGTCCGTTACGATACCGGAGAAGTGAACGAAAATCTCTTTGCCGTTCTCTCCCGTAATGAATCCGTAGCCTTTTTTGCTATCGAACCATTTTACCTTACCTGTCATAAAAATTGAAAATTAAATAGTTTGTACAGGGCAAAGTAAAGTAAAAATCACTGGCTTTCAAAACTTTTTGGCATGTTTTTTTCAGGTTCGGTCGAAATTTTTTTATCTTTGCTCTGTAACAATGACCTTAATGACGATGCGATATGAATAAAAAACTGAAACTCGCTCTGGCTGCGCTGCTTGGCTTTTCGACTGCCTGCTCGACGGTCAAAAACGCTCCGGCGAAGGGCGCAGAGGAACAGAAGCAGGAGACCGGATCGCAGGAGATTCAGGACTCGGTGAAGGTGCCGCCCCGCATTGTCGTCATGTACGGCGTGCGTCCTCCCGGACAGGCCGGACCTGCTACGGGCGTGCATATTCCCGATGCGAAGGTGCAGTCCGCCGAACCGGAGGAACTGGATCCCGTTGCGGAGAAACCGACCGAGGATACGCCCGTCATGGACACGAAGAAGGGCGCCAAGGCTCCTGAGAAATAATCCATGGCGCGCCGCCGTCCGGGCCTGCGCAAACGGCTGGCCCTCAATATCTTTTCCGATCTCTACGCTTCGACGGTCGCCGAGCACCGGCTTACGACGCTCTTTTGGGAGTGTACGCTGCGCTGCAACCTTTCGTGCCGTCACTGCGGCAGCGACTGCCGCGTGGACCCCGGTGTGCCCGACATGCCGCTCGAAGACTTCCTGAAGGTGCTCGACGAGGAGATCACGCCCCATGTCGATCCCTCCGAGGTGCTGATTATCTTTTCGGGCGGCGAGGTGCTGGTGCGCGACGATCTGGAGCGTGCCGGAGCCGAAGTCACCCGCCGCGGCTATGCGTGGGGCATGGTCACCAACGGCATGGCCCTGACCGAAGCGCGCCTGCGAAGCCTGCTCGACGCCGGGCTGCGCAGCGTTTCGGTCAGTCTCGACGGCTTCGAACGCGAACACAACCATATCCGCGGCAATTCCCGCAGTTACGACCGCGCGCTGGCGGCCCTGCGCATGATCGTCCGTGAACCCTCGCTGACCTACGATGTGGTGACCTGCGTCACGGGCGCCATGGTGCCGCAGCTCGAAGCGTTCCGCGACATGCTGATCGCCGAGGGCGTTGCGCACTGGCGGCTCTTTTCGATTTTCCCCATGGGCCGGGCCAAGAACGATCCGTCGCTGCGCATGACCGATGCGCAGTTCCGTGAAATGCTGGAATTTATCCGCCGCACCCGCAAGGAGGGCAGGATCGGGACCAGCTATGCCTGCGAAGGCTTCCTTGGGGACTACGAGACCGAAGTCCGCGATTACTTCTACCAATGCGCCGCCGGAGTCTCGGTGGCTTCGATCCGTGTCGACGGCGCCATTTCGGGCTGCACGTCGATCCGTGCCAACTTCCATCAGGGCAACATCTACCGGGATAAATTCTGGGACGTGTGGCAAAACCGCTTCGAACCTTTCCGCAACCGCGATTGGGCGCGGCGCGGCGCATGCGCCGACTGCAAGATGTTCCGCTACTGTCTGGGCGGCGGCATGCACCTCCACGGCGACGACGGCGAACTGCTGTACTGCCACTACCACCGACTGTAGATACACCGTATCGGAATTATCATCCTGATATGCTGCTGCGAATCGTTACACGCTCTTTGCCCCACATCTGTCGTGAAAGGCGCTCAAAGCCTGCTTTTGGTTCCGGTTTTTGCCGACTAACTGCACTGCGGCAGCATTCCGGCGGCGGATAGCCGCTTATTGTCTCCGCGTGAATCTGAAATTAAGCCGTTCGGGGCGATGATTTCACGAACCGCCTGCAAGACCGATTTTGGGACAAAAGTTTGCCGGAAAGAAAAAAGCCGCTATCTTTGCATCCCGGAATCGTGACGGTTCCCCCGGCCGGAAGAGTCCGGGATTGACACGAAAAGCCCTGCGGGGCCGATGTAAGGCCAATCACGGGTTTCAGGGCCGGGAACGACGGGGTGTAGCGCAGTCCGGTTAGCGCACCTGCTTTGGGAGCAGGGGGTCGTGGGTTCGAATCCCGCTACCCCGACACAAGAAAAAAGCCTTTCAGACAGCTCTGGAAGGCTTTTTTGTGTTTGTCGCAAAGCATCCTATTTTGCCGATTTTTGCTCGGTTAACACGTTTTTCAGCCATTTGTGTTAACCAATGTGTCAACCAAACGACACCATGAAAGCAAGCACCGAGGTTGTTTGTTACAAGTACAAACCATTAAAAGACGGCACACTTCCTTTAATGCTCCGAGTTACGAAAGACCGCAAACGCAAATACGTTTCGCTCGGCCTTTCCCTGCACGAAAAGTTTTGGGATTTCGAAAAAGGCAAGCCCAAACGCAACTGTCCCAACAAGGAACGAATCGAACGGCTGATAGCCGCAAAAACGGCGGAATACAACGACCTTATCGTCGAAATGACCGCCCAGCAACGCGAGTACACCGCCGATACGTTAGTGTCGCACTTTCGGTCGCAAACACAATGCGGGAGCGTTGTTGAATTATACGACAAACTGATTGCCGACATGAAACGAGAAAAACAACTCGGCAACGCAGAGGTTTACAAATACTCCCGCGCATCCCTGCTGAAATTCACGGGACAGCGATTGCAAATACCGTTTCGGAACATCGACACAAAATGGTTGCGGCGTTATGAAGATTGGTTGCGCCAACGCGGAAGCAGCGACACGACCATAAGCCAACTCTTTCGAACACTACGTAGCGTGTTTAACAAGGCGGTAGAGTCGCAATTAGTGAAGCGGGATTATTACCCGTTCGATGCCTATAAAGTCAGCAAATTCGACACCCGAACGAAGAAACGGGCCGTAGGCAAAGAGGACATACGCCAAATAATCGCACTCGACCTCACGGAGTTTCGCCCGTTGGCCCGATTAGCCCGCGACATTTTCGTGTTCAGTTATTTCGGAGCAGGGATTAACTTTGCAGACATCGCCCTGCTGAAATACGGGAATATCCAAAACGGGCGTGTGCAATATATCCGTAAGAAAACGGGCAAGCCGATAAATTTCCGACTGACCGATGAAATGCACGCCATTATTTCCAAATACCGACGCGGGAGTGAAACGGACGAAGATTATATTTTCCCGATACTCGACCGACGCATACACAAGACCGAGCAACAGCAATTCGACCGCATCCACAAAATGCGGCGGAATACAAATTGCTGGTTACGCAAAATCGGGCAAACGGTCGGCATTGAACATCTGACTACCTATGTCGCTCGGCACACGTTCGCCACCGTGCTCAAGAGGTCGGGAGTGAACATTGCCATCATTTCCGAATCGCTGGGACACTCCGATTTATCCACGACACAGATTTACTTGGATAGCTTCGAGAATAGCCAAATCGACGCGGCAATGCAGAATCTATTGTGAACGAAAAAGGGCACTCCGACGAATATACGGAGTGTCCTTTTTTTTCAACGACGGCAGGCTGAAATTAGGCGACCGTCGCTTGTTCGGGAAGACGTTTTATATCTTCCGACAGAAATCTGTCGGCATCTTCGGGCGAGAAGCGTTTCCCGTAAAGTTGCACATCAGCCCCTAATGTACGGGATACGCCGTCTTTCAGTACCTTTTTCATCGTGGCACTACCGAGAAACACAATATGTTCCGCTACATATTCAGGCTTCAAGCCCAAGATTTTGCACTCACGGCAATACCTGCGGCTGTCAAGCAGGATATTTACCTGCTCCATGAAATCAGCCCAAAACTTGTTTGCATCCGAGTAAGCCGCATTCATGAATTTGTCGATGCAGGCCAATTTAATTTCGTTATCCTTTTTCAGTTGGACATCGAAAACGGGCCGCGCCTGCGTCATTACCCGCCACATCGGGGGCGTAGTCGAACGGCGGCGGCGCGAGGTCTGCGCCGTCTGCTGTTCTTTCTGTTCGGCAACGGGAGCAGGCGTAGCGGTTGCGGCGTTTGCCGCGTTAATTTCATTTGCGTTACTCTTTGCATTAATAATAGCGTTAGCCATAATCCTAAATACTCCTTTTACAGAGGGGCTTAAATTATGCTGCATCCCTTGCCCAAGCGTTTGCAGGTCGTCGGGTTTATCCCTTTCGACACTACAAAGATTTGACTTTTCGCACCCCAAACACGGGGAGTGAAATAAAGGGCGTTTTTACTCTCCCTCCGCAAATTACAGGTAAACAGCGGAATAAGTTGCAGGCATGCGCCCCTTGCAGGACTTAATTATTCCTTTTAACGAATCGTCGCTATACAAAAAACTGTCGTTATAGGTAAATTCATAGAGGTAACAGATACGCGAAATCAGCAACAGCCGATTCAACGAAACACTCTTATCGGGTTGCTTCGGGCGGTTGTCGCCCAATAAAGTGTTCAGCATATCCCGATACATCTCCACAGTCCGATAAATCCGATACGACGTACTCGGATAGGTTTGGTCGAAATTGCCCGTGTCAATCCCGTAATACTGAATCTTCCTGCCTTTGCATTCCCGTTCATAGGTTTCCCGCAACCAGTTCAAAATCCCACGCTTTATAACGGGCAGAACCCCGACTTTCTTTCTGTTCTTTTTAAGGGTTATTTCAATATCATCGTCCGCGAAATCCTCGCCCAACTCCTTGAACAGATTTTGCACCGCCTTATCCAACGATGCAGGTTTCACAAGGCCGCAGTTCTTAAACGAGGTTTCGACATAATCGTAAATAAAGACTAGCGCAAACCAGAATTTCTCGACATCCAGCCCCAATCCCATAACCGTAGCGATTATATCGTCGTTAGCAAGATAATCCGACTTGGTAAAGGGCATCTTAATCTTCCCCGTACAGTAGCGATATTCGAATTGCGGCGTGCGGACTCCATACGTCTGTTCATCACATCCGCAGGCAATATCGACATACTCGCGCAACTCTCGGCACATCGGGTCGAAATCCCAATTAACAATCTTATCGTTTTCATCCATCAGTAAGGATTCATACATACTCTTACGGATGGCATCGGCCCCTTTCTCATTCATAAAATAGCGTTTTACACCCAAATTTACGGCTTTTTACGTGTACATCGCACTTATTTACCATGCAAAAACCGCTATTAGCGCTTAAAACACGTGTTCGAAAGGAATTTCAGAACAGCCGCACCATGTACCGAACCGCTAATAGCACTGAATTGCATAACACGAAAGGTGTTTTAGAACAACGGACTATGTAAAATACCCGCTAATAGTACTTTTTGCACATTAATTTTCCCGTAAAACATACTCCGATGCAAAAAAAATAGTCAAAAGGCAACACGTAGGCCGCAGATTAAAAATCCGTTGAATCGTTTTGTTCCCGATGATAACCTTTGTACCTTTATAGTAGCCGACAAAAGGAATAAGGGCGATGCCTAAATCTGTCCCCTGCTTCGTGCTTAAAAGTGGCACTTATACCACTACCTACCCAACCAACACCTAATTATAGGCTCTCGGCTCTGGGGAGCCTCAAACCCGATTTTCAGACTATGCTGTACTATGTAACGCAAAACAAATGATTCGACAACCGAAAAGCCGCCAAAGCCACGTTAGGCTCCGCCTGCTTTCGGAAACTGCTAAAAACAAAAGAGATACTATTTACTAATTACGTCGCTAACGATGAATTATACAACGATTCCAAAATCAATTTGCCAGCTTCGGACGGGCAACGGCAAACCGACCGACATTTACGTTTGAGCAACGATTAAATGCAAATCGGATTACAAGACACAAACAAGCCATATAACGGAAGATAGGCTGTCCCAAATAACGGGAATAAATATCCGTACCGTCAAACGGTCTGTCCAACGATTGAAGGAGTGCGGAGCAATGCAGATTACAACCCGCATAATCGACGGATGCAAACGCCGTAATTCCTATTATATAGCCAATCCCCAAACGGATTTCTATTTCGTGGATAACCGATTCTTTACAAAGAGCCACCCGCCGAAAATCGCGGGCTTTCTGCTCTTATTAAAGGCTATATGTCTTAATAATACGAATACTATCCTTTGAAATATCAGCCAGATTGCCGATGCTGTCGGAATGAATCGTAATACGGTTTCAGCTCTTATTAAAGAGAGTTACGGATTAGGGCTGATTAAGGCCCTACCGAACGGTTACGAAATAACGGATAATTGCTTTATAAACCCACCGCAGAAAGACACGGCACACGTTGTCTATAATGAAATATGTCGATTCTGCATAACAAAGGGAACGAATCCGCCGCAATGAAATGAACGGGCAATGAATCGGATTCTTACTAAATACAACATTCCGAATCTGCCAATAGATAATCCGCTGTCGGTTACTTACGCCCTAAATGAACGGTGCAAGATGATTCCCGAATCCGTGTCGTTGGCTTATTTCGTTAGGGTGCTATGCACCCAAGACCCGATAAAGGCAAACAAGCTACATTCACAATCTTTTCTACTCACATAATATACTTTCGTTCAGACGCCCCGATTTTATAGTCGGGGCGTTTTGATTTTGCTTAAATTTATAAAATTAATTTTGCAACACGATGAGATAAAAAATCTTCAAGATATCTATTGGGAGAATAATTTCGAACATTATTTAATAAGCTAATTATATCATTATCAACAAGAGGAATAATTAAGCCGCGATCATCATTATATGTGTCTTTACATCTTTGGATAAACAAATCAAAATCGTCAATATTTCTACATAATAAAAACCCAACTCTTCCCCTGCGGGGAGAAAACCGCCCCGATAATTGATCCAATTCAGGATTGGCAACATCTCTGGAATAATTTTTACATTCGAAGAAAATATATTGACATGGAATATGGTGTTTGCTAATCAATCTATCCAAAACACTATTTTGTTCTGCTGCATTTTCGAAAACAATGTCAATTCTTTTTCGTCCTTCATGAATTTCTTGTTCTTTGTAAGGGTTAATGAGATGAGGGTAAAAAATAAGTTCCAACACGCCAATCATCATATTATGATACTGCGATGCAGCTTCATTGCCCATCGGAATTTGCATCAATTGTTCAGATAATGATTTCGCAATGTTTTCTACATTGATATCATAAATATCTTCATTAGAAAGAGCCGAGACGTGAGTACGGTTTTTAAAATTTCTCAATACCTCTGGATGTGCTTTGGTAAAGTGAATTAAAAAATCTTTGGAATATGGTGATGCTTGCTTTATACTCTTTTTTGTCACATACGGGACTCCGCTTCTCCTACGATATACCAAGGTTGTACCTAAACGAATGTTTTCCTGTTGCAAATAGTTCAAAACAAAATGGTTGTAATATTTATCGGGCATATATGCCTTACAAAAGGAAACTATCCCTTTGGGAACTAATACTATTTTCCTCCCATCACATACCAACATTTCAGTAAATTCAGAACGCCATTCCATGGACATTTTATCCCAAAAGTACCCCGAAGGAGCATTTTGCATTGGGATATTGTGTAGGTTACATTGGTTCTGAGTGTACTTTATCAAATGATTTAGAATGATATTAGTAGTCATATCAGATAATTTATCCTTACCGAATTTATCGATAAATAAAATATTATCTTCTATATCTTGAATTAACCCTGTACTAATAGCCTTGCTTTTTAATAAACGATTAAAAACCTTATCCGTGTCTTCATGTCCTACACCCCGCCCTTGCGGTTTTCCTCTGGACAAGCCAAGACAAGTTACATTTGGTTCTTTCAAATATCCAAAAAGTTCTTTTGCCTCCTTGATATACCCCTGCTTAATAAAATTTATTATTTGTTGAAAAAAACTTCGTAATGTCGAAACAGCATCCATAGACCATGCATCTTCCCTTTTCGACAGAAAAAAAGGATCAACGAATAATGGTAAATCCTTCGTTACATCAATATCAACAAAATCTAATTCTGCTTGTGATTTTTGCAGATTATAAATCTCACTAATTTTCATACTATAAGATACTTTGCTATAAAGGTAACAAATTTTGCATACTTTACACCCGCACAACAATAATTTATTGCAACCACACAGATACTCTCTTTTTTCACCTCTCCCCCTTTTCAGATGGAAAACCGAATTTTTATCCCTCCCATTTAATAAGATTCCACCTAATACAAGCCGCCCCTATCTGCATTCAGAACACCGACACAGCGAAAGATTATTGATATTACATGAAGTTGGATTACTACTGATAAGCGAAGAATAAAACTTTGCGGATGGTTCCGCCCTAATTTTGTAACTGCAACAGCCCCAAGATGCCGATAATTGCATAATCCGTTTTTGTTTCCTACATTTGTAGGACATACGAACAAACACGGAAAGTGTAAGTTTATTCTCGTCAGACGAACGTAGGAAATTCGATAGAAGAGAGAGTAAGCCGACAACTTGCCGCGTCATATCCTTTATACGGGATAGGCGTGGGGCTGTTGCTTATTTTATCTTCGAGGTTTCCTACGACCAGTCTGACTAAAATAAGTTTTCAGCACCACGCTTTCTGTTTCTTAAAAATCAAACATTAACCGTCGCGTTGGTGCTGGGGCGACAACCTAAACTTATTGCAACTATGAAAAAGTTGTTTCTTATTGTGGCCGCTATGTTTGCGGTAGTTTCTTTCTCGGCTTGTTCCGATGATGATGACAACAAGGATGCGTCAATCGCTGGAACATGGATGATTGCCCATAGCGAAGGCTGGGTAATTTATAGCGATGGAACTCGTGATGATTTTAACGACGATTATCCGAATGACATTGATTATTACTATTGGACTTATATGTTCGATGATAAGGGAACGTGTGTGCGGAAAAGCTATACTGACCATGCAGAAGATGATGAGCATCCAGACTATTTTACCTACACTATTAATGGAAAAACACTTACTTTGAAAGAGTCAAAAGGCGCATTTCAAAATGTGTTCGAAATTAAATCATTAACACCTCACTCGCTTGTTCTTTATGAAAAAGGAGAAAAAGAAGATGGTGAAAAATTCGAGTACACATACACCTACAAGAAAATCTGATTTTTCGTCATAATCAAATGAGTGACAGACTTTGTAAAAAGGTTAATCTATAAGACCCTTTTGCAGAGTTTGCCACTCTCTTATTTTGTTTATTCCGCCAATAATCTTATCTTTATAAAGATAAATAACGATTAAATTTAGCTAAAATGAACAGATACAAACAACCTAAAACAGAATGAAAGACCGACGCATGAGAGGATAAACAGATAATCCAAAAGGCGGTTAAATGGAGCCAAACAGAGGGAATAGTCCTGCTTGTAGGAAAACCCAAAGACGAAATATTTCCCGAAACATTTATTTACATGTTTGCCCCTAATATGGCAGACATAACAAAGCCCGTCGAAATTGTCCTTACAAAGAACCGACAATACATCTTCGGATGAAAATGCGAACTCGAAGATATGGACGGAATAATCGGCACAATGACGGCTAACGAGGCACAAATTGAGGGAACGGGCGAAAAGGTGAATTTGTTCGACTACCACGTGAAAGCCGATACAATCCTATTCCAATACACTACACCCGACGGACGGAACGAGATGGTGAAATTCCCGTTAGCGGGATTCTGCGAAAACTATTTGATGCAGTTTGCAAAGTAGCGTTCGGTGGAGTTATAGTTAAGCAATTATCTGTGTAAGACACGATACGACCTTTCGGACTTTTGGGTCGGGAGGTTTTTATTTTAAATCAATCATTTACAAATAATTCTCTTAATTATTAACCTGCATTGGGATTTCACAAATGTGTCAACCAATGTGTTAACCGAGAAATAACGGCAAAAGCGAAAAGTAGTCAATATGTGCGTTAGAATGTGTTTGAAAAGCGTTTTTTATACAACACAAGCCATTTAGCGCACCTGCTTTGGGAGCAGGGGGTCGTGGGTTCGAATCCCGCTACCCAGACATGAAGAAAGTTGCTGTAAATTAATACTTTGCAGTAACTTTTTTTGTTTCTGTAAAGTTCTGAAACAACGCCGTTTTCAGGCAAATTTCATACAAAAACGGCAATCGGACACCAGGCGCGGTCTGGGCCGGAAGTTACAGTCAGTCGGAAGTCGTGCGAGGAAACGGGAAGCAGGTGCGATCGGATCGGAAAGGGCGGAAGCAGGGCGGAAGATAAAAGAAGCGCATAATTTTGCGGAAATAATTTTGTCTTTTCAGATTTTCGACTTATCTTTGTGCGCTCTTAAAATGATAAGGGTCCCAAATGTTCGGGGTGTAGCGCAGTCCGGTTAGCGCGCCAGCTTCGGGAGTTGGAGGTCGCTGGTTCGAATCCAGTCTCCCCGACAAATTGTAAAAGGTTTAGAATGAGGAATCTCATTTTAAACCTTTTCTGCATATATCCCGCTCTTTATCGGCCGGGGTCCCGTTTCCGCTCTCTATTCGGCCGGAATATGCGCATCGGTTCCGGCCGCAGGCGGAGTTGCTTCGCCTGTCGAACCGGCTGCTTCCGTGGCTTTTTCCCGAAGACTCCGTCCCGTGCGGCCGTAATGGGATTCGTGCCCGCCGCCGTATCCGTTGCCTTGCCGGTTCCCGCCGCTTCTCTGCCGGGGCGGATGCGGCCAAGTGTCGAATCCGCCTGAACATCCCCGGCGATATCCTGCATCCATATCCTGCATTTATCCCCGTCACGGTATCCGATTCCGTATTCAGTTCTTTATCCGCCCCGGCATCCTACTCTGTATCTGTTCCTGCATGCGTTTCTGCATTCGTCTCGGTATCCGATTCCGTATTTGTCCCTGCATCTGTCTCGGCCTCCGCCCCCGCATCTGTACCAGCTCCTGCGTCAGCTCCTGCTCCCGCATTGTCGTCCTCCGCTTCGACCTCCACGGTTTCGCCGTCCACTTCGAGGGCGATCGTGTAACGGTCGCGGCCCGCGTAATTCGGCAGCGCCAGCGAATCCATCGTCTGCACCCGGAACGCCGGAGCCGTCGCGCCGTGCGTGGACTGCATGTACTCGGCCAACGCCTTGTTGCGTGCGGCCATCATGCGGGCCAGCTGTCCGGCGGCTTTTTCGCGGTAGAGCGCCAGCGCCTTGTCGTCGGCCGAAAGTCCCTGCGGCGAAATTCCCTGCCGGGTCAGCAGCGAATCGGCAAAAGCCATGATCGCCGGAGTGCGGATGTCGGTCTGCTGGATCTTTTCGTATTCGAGCATCGACATCGGCTGCCGGCCGGTCGTGTCGGCGCTCTTCAGATGCTCGGCATAGGCCATCCTGAGCGCGCCGGCCGCCTGCCGGGGCAGGGCGCGGCGCATGTTGACGCGCTGCGTCAGGACGATATGCATTTCGGATTTGTCCTGCAGCGCCTGCGCGATCTTGTCCAGCGAAGCGTACTGCTCCGACGTGAAGACGTATTGCAGCGGATCGATATTGATGTATTCTATGTTCTCCTTGTTGCCCGACAGGAACGAGAAGGGCGCCGTCACGACTTTCAGCAGGACGTTGCCGATTGCCTTCAGCACGATCTTGCGGTAGGAGAACTCCGGCGAATCGAGACTCCCCCTGACCGGAAGGTCCATCTTCACGTGTCCTTTTTTGTCTTTCAGGACATATAGTCCCAGCTTGAGCGGAATATTCATCTCGGCCTTGATCTCCCTGCGCTTTTTGTCCACCTTTGGTTCGAACATGTCGAGGTGGTTGGTGCCGTCGAGGTAACGGTCGCGGATGACGTTCTGACTGCGGAACGTGAGGTTGCCCTTGGTCAGCGGATAGGCCGTGTAGTGTTCGCAGTAGGGACCGAAGTCGCGCAGGTCGAGGTTGGTGAGCCAGAGCGTGATGTTCTGGTTGTCCATGTCTTCGAGCGTCCCTTCCCAGCGCAGCTTCGCCGAGCCGGTCTTCTGTATCCGCGCATCGACGGTCATGCTGTTGCGCTTCGAGGGGTCGAAATCGCGGCTGCGCATGCGGATTTCCGAGACGGTATATTCGAACGGGCGGTGCATCGTCAGGTCGCGCACCGTGACGCGGCCGTTCGTGATTTCGAGGTCGGCGATCCGGAGCGTCGGACTCGGCGTCGCGCTTCCCGCGGTGTCGGACGCCGTGATTTCAGCCGCCGGAGCGGGATTCGCAGCAGTCGGGGCAGGCACGGCAGACGTCGTGATTTCAGCCGCCGAAGCGGAGACTGCTTCCGGAGCGGGATTCGCTGCCGCAGAGACGGAAACGGCGGTCGGCGAAGCGGTTTCTGCCGCCGGGGATTTCATCAGAGCGGCGAGATTGTTGCCTTCGGGCGTCATTTCGAACAGCGCCGAGAGTCCCGAAACATAGATGCGGTCGAATACGAAGCGCATTTTGCCCAGATCGCCCTCGGCGAGTTTTACACCCAGCGTATCGACGCCCGCCACGGGCCGCTGCTGCCGGTCGCGCAGGGCGAAGCCCGCCAGCGAAGCCGTACCCTCGGTCGTGAGCGAAAGCAGGTGTTCCGTGTTGCCGCGCAGGCGGATGTCGGCCGACAGGCGGCCGTCCACGGCCGTGACGTCGAGCGACTGCCGGAAATAGGGCAGCGTGCCCGCCAGTGCGAAGTCCTGCAGGCGTATCCCGATGTCGAATTCCGAGCTTTCGATGTTGTAGCCCACGTCGGTCGAGAGCGAACCGCCCTCGGCGAAGTTGAGCACGGCCCCGACGTCGGTTTTCTCGCCGGAGAAATAGACGCCCGGAATGTGCAGGTTTATGTCGTTCATGCCCCACTCGGCATCGAGCGCGAGGTCCTTGTAAAAGACCCTGCCGTTGCGGATCGAGATGTCGTAAATCCCGATTTCCCACGGTTTCGACGGTTTTTCGGGCGTTGCGGCGGCAGTCGTGTCGCCCGCGAAGCGGGCTGTGATGTCGTCGAAACTGAAAGCGTTGCCCCGCTGGTAGATCTTCACGTCGGGACCTGCGAACGAGATTTTTTTCACGAGCACGCGGTTCCCCAGCAACGGCCATAGCCGCATGCGCATCTCGAAGCTGTCCAGTCGGAAAAACGTCGTCGAATCTTCGCTTCCGCCGATGCGGAGTCCTTCGATGCGCAGGCGTCCGGTGAAGATGTTCATCCGCAGCCGCTCCATGCGGATCGAGCGGCCGATCAGTTCGCGGTCGTGTTTCTCGATGTAGTTCTTGGCTACGGGCGAAACGGCGATCGCCGCTATGACGATCAGCGCGGCCAAGACGGCGGCGGCGATCAGCGTAATTTTAATCCATTTCTTCATGGTTCTTCTGTTTGTGGTCAGTGCGGCATCCGGGAAATCCTCCGCAGCCGGCTTGTGTCGTATCGTTTTTTTTCGGTCTGCGGTTTATTCCCGCTATTCCGGGCTCCGCGGATCTTCCGCGAAGCCTTTCATCTTCCGTTCGGGCGTCCGGGCGTCCGGACGTCCGAGAACCGGCCCGAATGTTGTCGGACCGCTGTCAGACCGCTGTCGGAATGCCGCCCGAATACTGTCTGAACGCTGTCAGAATGTTGCCGGCTCCCTGTCGTATGCTTCCGGCGGCTTCGGAACCTCCGCCTGAACTCGGCCGTGGATTTTGCGATCGCGTTCGGGAATTCGCGGCGGAACTCCGGCTGTGGGTTTTGCGGTCCGCATTCCGGAACTTGCAATGGAAATTCCGGCCGTGCGGTTTCTGTCAGCGGTTATTGCCGCATGCGGTTTCGGTCCTGCGGTTCGGCTCCGCGGCCCCTCCCTGCGATCCCTCAGCGCGTTATCTCCTCGAAGAGATGCCCGAAGTCCTCACCCGGCGCGGGCATGTAGACGGCGAAGCCCAGCGCCTGCGCGGCGTCAACGTTCTTCCGTCCGTCGTCGATGAAGAGCGTTTCGGCCGGTATCACGCCGCTGTCAGCGATCACCTTGCGGAAAATCGCCTCCGAAGGCTTCAGTTCGTGCAGTTCGTACGAAAGGTATATCTTGTCGAAATAGTCGTCCATCGTATGCCCGTCGGCCGTAAACGCGCCGCGGATGGCGACCATTGCCGCCGGATTGTTGTTCGAAAGTACGTAGGTGCGGACGCCTGCCTCGCGCAGACGCATGATCTGCCGCAGTTTGGCGACCGGAATCCCCACCAGAAATGCGCTGTACGCCGCCGCGATTTCGGAATCGGTCACTTCGGGCCGTCCGTCCAGCCGGCGCATTTCGTCGCAGGCTTCGTGGAACGGGATGTCGCCCCGCTCCAGCCGGCCGATCATCTCGGCGGGATAGTAGGGATTGATAAGGTCGGCGACACGGGGCATCCCCAGCTCGCGGAACGCCGCGGTGCAGCGCTCGATGTCGAGGTCCACGAGGACGCCGCCGAGGTCGAATATTACGTTTTTGATCTCTTTCATAAGCTTTTGTGATTTTTGTTTTTGCGCGGCCGGCCGCCTCTTCCTCTCTGGCAGGTCGCTCCTGTTTTGCCGGCCGCCTGCTCCTGTCTTATTGGCCGGATGCTTCTGTCCTGCCGGCCGGCCGCTCCTTTCTCACGGGACGGCATGTTTTCATATCCGGAGTCTTCCGGCGTTTTTTGTTGTTCACACCGCCTGCCGTTACGGCCGCCGTTTTGCCGGCCGTTGCATCTGCTATTCCGCCAGCCGTTCCGTCAGCCGCTTGGCTTCCGATCGTGGCAGACCGCGGGCCGTGTTATTTCTGGAATTGCATCGTGAACCTGCGGATCGGCCGCAGCACCCACATCGGCAGAGCCTTGCAGAGGGGAATCCACGCCCGGTTCCACCAGTCGGGCACGATGCAGCGGCGGCCCCGCCACAAAGCCCGCAGTCCCCGCCGCGCGCAGTTGTCGGGCGTGATAAGCACGCCGAGCCGTTTGCCGATGCGCTGCCAGCGGGGCGTCAGCCCGTAGAGGTCGGTCGCCACGCCTGCCGGACAGACCGCCGTGACGCGGATGCCGCGGTCGCGCACCTCCTTGGCAAAAGCCACCGAGAACGACCGCATGTAAGCCTTCGACGCGCTGTATAGCGCCAGCCCCGGAAACGGCATCCACAACGAGTAGGAGGACATGTTGAGAATGTGTCCCCGCACCCCGCGGCGAACCATGTCGGCGGCGTAGAGACGGCATAGCTGCGAGACGGTCAGGTCGTGCAGCAGGATGATGCGTTCGATGCGCTCGGCGGGCGTCGTCAGGATGTCGCAGAACGAGAAGATGCCCGCGTTGTTTATCACCACGTCTATTTCGATCCCTTCGGCTGCAGTCCGGTCGTGCAACTCCTGTGCCGCCCCGACCCGCGCGAGGTCCATCGGCATGACCCGGACTTCGGGGAGGTGTGTGGGTGTTGCAGGGGCTTCGATTCTTCCCGCCACCGGTGTTCCTGCTGTCTGTATCCCCGCTGCCGGTATTTCGTCCCGGCCTGTTCCTGCTGCGGAAGCCCCCGCCGTACGGCGTATCTCTTCCGCCACGGCTTCGAGCGGCGCGGCATTGTTGCCGACGATCACCAGCCGGTAGCCCAGCGCCGCCAGCCGCAGGGCGTAACAGCGTCCGATGCCCGATCCGGCTCCCGTTACCAGCGCCCATGCGCTTCCCGGCCGGACTTCGCCGCGCTTCATCCGCCGGGAATGCCGTGCCGTCTCCTGCCCGGTGCGGATGCCCGGTGCCGTTCCCGTCGTCTCTTGCACGGTGCAGGTGTCCGGCGCGCCTTCGCCGGGCGTATGTCCCGATTGCTTGTCGATCGGGTGTGTGTCGTTCTTATGTTCCATGTCTACGGCAGTTTTGCCAGTTCTTCGCGGATTTTGCGCGGCAGGTCGCCGCAGTGCTTGCAGCACTTCATATCCACCGAGTACATGCGCGCGATGCAGTAGTTGCGGTGGTCGCACTCGCTGCGGGTCGCGGCGTCGCCCTCCCGAAGCTTGTTGACGAACGCAGGGTCGTTGACCAGCGCCCGCGCCATCTGCACCAGTTCGAATCCCGCGTCCAGCGCCCTGTCAATGCCTTCGCGGCTCACCAGCCCGCCCACATAGACCAGCGGACACTTCAGCTCGGCGCGGAACTTCTTGGCGTCCTCCAGAAAATAGCACTCTTCGAACGGGAACTGCCGGATCATCCACGGCCCGCACCAGCGGATGAAGTAACGCAGCCACAGCGGCGAGTAGTAGCTCATCGTGTAGATCGGAATCAGCCCCCGCATCACGGCCATCGGGGCCTTCGACACGAATCCGCCCGACAGCACGATGCCGTCCACACCGAAACGCTCGATCTCGCGGGCGATTTCGAGACTTTCGGGGATTTCGATGCCGCCCTTGAATCCGTCGTACATGTTGTGCTTCACCAACACGGCCGTCCCGGTCTGCGCCGCGGCCTCCATGACCTCCTCCAGACACATCCGCATGAAACGCATGCGGTTTTCGAGCGATCCGCCGTACTCGTCGCGGCGGCGGTTGGTGTAGGGCGAAAGGAACTGCGAAATCAGGTATCCGTGCCCGGCGTGTACCTCCACCGAGTCGAATCCCGCGTCGTGGGCCGTATGGACGGCCCGCCCGAAGTCGCGGGCCACCTGCTCGATCTCGCCGGCCCGCATGCCGCGGACCGGCGTGTAGGCGTAGAGGTTGAAGCCCGTGGACGCGCCGATCGGAATCTGCCCCGCCGTGGTCAGGTGGGTCATGTTGCCGCAGTGGCCGATCTGAATTCCCGCCGCCGCGCCTTCGCGGTGCACGGCGTCGGTGATGTCGCGCAGCCCCGGCACGATTTCGGGCCGCAGCCACAGCTGCTTGTCGAACGAAAGCCCGCTGCGGCAGACCGCCGCATAGGCCAGCGTGGTCATGCCCACGCCGCCGCGGGCCACCGATACGTGGTAATCCTTCAACTGCTGCGTCGGGCCGAAATGGCGGCCCATCGACTCGAACGCCGCCGAACGGATCGTGCGGTTGCGCAGCGTTACGGGTCCTAACTTATAGGGGGTGAAAAGCGATGACATAATCGGGTCAGTAAATGAAAGGTATGATCTTTTTGCGTCCGAGCGACGTGAATTCGTCGCCGAACTCCTTGGCGTAGCGTTTGTTGAGCGATGCGGCGCGGGGCGCGAGGTTGGCGAAGGTCCACCACGCGAACACCGCTCCGGCCCACGACCACGAAGCCACGGCGAAGCCCGTCCATTCGAGCAGTTCGCCGAAGTAGTTGGCCGACGAGACGTAGCGGAACATGCCGCCGCGCGGAATGTAGTGGCGCGTGTCGCCCGGCCGGCGCAGGTTGCGGATGATGTGGTCCGAATGGAGATTCACGGCCATTCCCGCGAGGAACATCGCCCCGCCGATATAAATATAAGGTTGCGCGAACCAGTCGGCGTAGTAGCCTTCGGGCGAGACGTAGAAGATCCACCCGCCCTGCATCAGGGCGTTGAGCGTGTTGAAGCACATGCCCATCACGACGATGCCGAGCGGCATTTTCGACGCGCCGCGCATGAGCAGCGGAAAGATGAACGCCCGTTGCAGATAGTGGGCCTGAAAGAGCGCGAAGAGCGTCAGCGGCCCGGCTTCCCACGTTCTTTCCGAGAGCAGCCACAGCACGCACATCGCCACGAATACGGGCGACTCCATCAGCACCCAGCCGATCTTGTTGGGCACGGGCGGCCCGTATTTGGGGTTGAAGAGATAGCCGTATCCGGCTTCGAAAAAATGCAGGGCAGCGAAGACCACCAAGGCCAGCAGCGCCATGACGATCAGGAATATATCGAATGTTTGGGCCATATCGGAACGGTTTCGGTAAAACGGCATAAAGATAATAAAACTTTCCCGCTCCGACAAGTCCCCGAAAGGGCCGTTTTTGTTCTTTTTGACAGTTGGGAAACGGGTTTCCTCCCGCTTTTTTTTGCACTCTTTTCGCGGCCCATGACGGCTCTGCCTTCCCACCTGCCGGTTTTCTCGTTTTTCGGCAGTTCTCTTTTTTTTCTCCGGTGGCCTTTTTTTGTCCCGTTGCTGTTTCCTCCTCTTCCCGCCAGCAAACTTTCTTTTTCTTCGGCAGTTCTCTTTTTTTCTCCGGTGGCCTTTTTTGTCCCGTTGCTGTTTCCTCTTCTTCACGCCAGCAAACTTTCTTTTTCTTCGGCGGTTCTCTTTTTCGTTCGGCAGTCTTTTTTGTCCCGCAACGGTTTTCCTCGGTGTTTTTCAGGGTAGGGGGAGCTGCATTTCGCCCGCCTCTTTTTCGCGGCTTGAAATATTGCAAGAGGTCTGATAAAAAAAGGCGGCCGCCGCTGTATGCGGAAGCCGCCTGTCAAGTTCCCGTGGCGCCCGGAAAGTGTGCGTGTCGCGGTCGTGCCCGCCGATCCCCCGAAATCGGACCGAAGCCGGAAGTGTGCTCTTTCGACCGCCGTGACGGGGCGCAGAACCGTGAAAACGAGCTGCCTGCGAGAAAGCGCCGCCTCAGGGCGCACGGGAGTTTGATGTGGTAGCCGAAACCCCGGTCTCGCCTGCCGCGGAACGGGCTGGATCGACCTTTTCCGCAATCTCTGCGACGGACTCCGGGGCGTGTCGGCGCACCGGGACAAAAACCCCTGCCGAAGCAGGGGTGCCGGAAGCGGCGGCCAGCCGGCGGCGTCCCGCCGTTGACTGAACCTCAATAAATGGGAGTCTTTCCGCCTTCCGGCTGTAATGCCGGTCCGGAAACCGGCCGGAAGTCCGGGGCGAACCCCGGACCGCCGGTCCGAATCCCCGATTCTAGTGCGTGAATACCTTGCCCTTCTGGTGCTCCATGTTGTCGTACTTGATGCGCGACGTAGTGGGGTATTCGAGCTGTTCGAACTCTGCGACGGCGTTGCGGATGTCGCCCATCAGCATGTCGGCCATGTCGCGCGACATGCCCTGACGTACCACGATGCGCATCACGACCACGTTCTCGATGTTCTTGGGCATGGTGTACGCGGGAACCATCCAGCCGCTCTGCTGCAGTTTGGCCTGCAGGTCGAAGAGCGTCCATTTGGCCTTCTTGTCGTATTCGGGATTCATCATCCAGATGAAGAGCGGATTGACGACCTCCTTCGAGTAGTTCTTGAAGCACTTCATCGTGCCGATCTGCTGGTGGCAGTACTTGGCGACGTCCATCGAGTTCTGCTGAATCTCCTTGTAGCCCTCGAATCCCAGCCGGATGAAGTTGTAGTACTGGCCCAGAATCTGCGCCGCGGGACGCGAGAAGTTCAGACCCACCTGCGTGATGTTGGCGCCGAGGTAATTGACCGAGAACGACATTTCGTCGGGCAGATACTTCTTGTCCTTCCAGACCACCCAGCCAAGGCCCGGATATACCAGACCGTATTTGTGGCCCGACGTGGAGATCGACAGCACCCATTTGAGGCGGAAGTCCCACTTCTTTTCGGGTTTGAGGAACGGCAGGATGAAACCGCCCGACGCGGCGTCCACGTGGATCGGAATTTCGTAACCCGTCTTGGCGTTGTATTCGTCGAGCGCCTTGTCCAGCCCCTCGATGTCGTCGTCCAGACCCGTCCACGTCACACCGGCTATGGGCACGATGCAGATCGTGTTTTCGTCGCACATCTCCAGCGCCTGCTTGGGATCGAGCGTGATGTGATCCAGCGTCAGGGGCACGGTGCGCAGTTCGATCTGCCACAGCTGGCAGAATTTCTCCCATACGACCTGAAATCCGGCGCTCATCACCAGATTCGGCTTGTCGAAGGGTTTGCCTGCGGCCTTGCGGCGGTTGCGCCAGCGCAGCCATGCGGCCACGCCGCCCAGCATGCAGGCTTCCGACGAACCGATGCCCAGCGCTCCGGTCTTCCACTCGGCCTTTTCGGGGGTGTTCCACAGATTGGCGACGATATTCAGACAGCGGCCACACATCACCGCGACACGCGGATACTCCGTCTCGTCGATATAGTTGACGTTGATCGCCTCGTTCATCAGGCGCGTGGCGTAATCATCCATGTAGGTCGTCACGAACGTCGCCAGATTGAGCCGCGGCTGCGTCTGCGGATAGGTTTCGTCCTTGACTAACTGGTAGGCGATTTCGGGCGATGTCTTGCCTTTGGGGATAAACTCCGTGGGCGCGGGATTGCGCATCTCTTCCGAACCGAAAATATCGGTCAGCGTGTCCTCGTTGGTGTGTCTTTGCTGATTCATAACGTAAATTTATTTTTGGTTTACGAGCATACGACCTTGCATGAACCGTGCCGCGTCGGAGTTGCCCGGACCTGAAATCCGGCGCGTTTTTTTCGCTCTGCAGCCTCCGGCGGCGGCCTCGAACCCCTTTCCGCTTCGTACTCAACCTGCTGCCGGACCGGTTTCCCGCAAATGCTGCCGCTTTTTGCATCTCTCCTGCGTCTCTCCTGCGTCTCTCCTGTTCTTCTTATTCTCCCCGTTCTCTCTTGTTTGCCTCCCCCCCCCCTGAAAAAAGCGGGGGAATATTTGGAATCCCGGAAAAATTCGATATATTTGTGATATCAAAATAATATCACCTAAAACTTACGGATATGGAGAATGGAAATTTTGTCTACAAGGGCTGGAAATGCAATGGTTTTCTGGCTTTGACGCTGATCCTCGTCGGGTTGGCGCTGGGTGTGTGTGCGATCGTGTTCGGCGCGCAGCGTATCGACGCAGGGCTGGCGTTCGGCGTCGGGCCGGTCGTGATCGGCTCGGTCTGGTGTCTCTGCATGCTGATCTGCATGGCGGGCTTCATGCTGCTCGAACCCAACGAAGCCCGCGTCATGGTCTTCTTCGGCAAATACAAGGGCACCTTCTACGAAACGGGCTACTGGTGGGTCAATCCATTTATGTCGGCCAAGCAGATTTCGATCCGCGCCCGCAATCTGAACGTCGATCCGATCAAGGTGAACGACAAGACGGGCAATCCGATTATGATCGGTCTGGTGCTGGTGTGGAAGATCAAGCGCGACGATATCTATAAGGCGGTTTTCGAGATCGACGCTCCGACGACCGCTGGACAAACCGGGGTTTCGGCTTCGGCCCGCATGAACATCCTCGAAAATTTCGTGGGTGTGCAGAGCGACGCTGCGCTGCGTCAGGTCGCCGGCTGCTATGCTTATGACAATAACGGGGTTAAGGACGATGAATTGACGCTGCGCTCGAATAGCGAGGCGATCAACGACCAGCTCGAACACACGCTCAACGAACGCTTGGCGATGGCCGGCATCGAGGTGGTCGAAGCCCGCATCAACTATCTGGCCTATGCTCCCGAAATCGCCGCCGTGATGCTGCGCCGTCAGCAGGCCGACGCCATTATTTCGGCCCGCGAAAAGATCGTCGAGGGCGCCGTGTCGATGGTCCACATGGCCTTGGAGCGTCTGGGCAGCGAACACATCGTCGAACTGGACGAGGAGCGCAAGGCGGCGATGGTCACCAACCTGCTCGTCGTGCTCTGCGCCGACGAAGCCGCGCAGCCGGTAGTCAATGCCGGAACCCTGCATCATTGATTTAACTGCCGATGGTTAAAGAGAACAATAACAAGAGTTTTGTGCTTCGCATCGACGCCGCGACCATGGAGGCGCTCGAAGGGTGGGCGGCCGACGAGTTCCGCTCGATCAACGGGCAGCTGCAGTGGATCATCGCAGACGCCCTGCGCCGCAGCGGCCGCCTGAAAAAGCCCCGTCCCTCCGGACTCCGGTCCAGCGATTCGGCGGGTCTTTCACCGGATAATAATGCGGAAGTTAAGGAGGGTGACTCGTTTGGCGGTCGGCCGGACGATGTTGCGGGAATGCGGCCGGATGAGTCGGTTGCCGGTCGTTCGGGCGATGCCGTTTCTGCAAAACCCCCGGTTCCGCCCCGGAGCGATCATTCCGATGATATGTAAACTCATACTCTAATTGGTGTGAATAATCTGTTGAACAAAAAACGAATAGGGCAGTGCGAAAGACTCCATGACTCGCACTCGGTACGGGGCATGTCCGCTTTCCGTCCGGTGCGGAGTATGTCCGGTCTGCGTCCGGTGCGGAGCATGTCCGGTCTGCGGTATGGGCGGATTGTCTCCGGTTTGCAGGTCGTGGGCGGACTGCTGGTCTTTTTTCTCCTGCTTCGGCCCGACTGGCTGTCCCGCTGGGTCTATTGGGGTGTGCTGGCGCTGGGCGCCGCCCTCACCCTCGGCGAAATGGCGCTCGATTACCGCCGCCGTCGTCCGCGCCGGCGGTGGCGCGATGCGGGGCTGGTGCTGTTGTCGCTTTCGGTGGTCTGGATCGTCATTATGCCGCCGTTCTTTTTCTGGGGAGTCTCCGGCGAGAAGGAGTTGGCCCGCGCCACGCTGGGATTGGGTGTCGCTGCGCTCGTCGCATGCGTCGTCTGCCTGCTGCGCTGGCGGCGTTTGCGCGCCGAGGCTGAAATGCGCCTTTGGAAGCTGAACGCCGAACGCCGAAGACGTGACATGCTTTGCGCCCGTGCCGCGGCGGAAGGAGGTGGGCGATGAGACTCCGGAGATGGTTTTATGCGATTGCTTCGGTATTTGCGGTCGCGCTGGTGATGTTCCCGCTCAATTTTTTGTGGGTGGGGCAGTCGCCGCTGCATGCGGCGGTAAGTTCCCTGCTGTTCGGCCTGCCCGCATTGCTCTCGGCATGGACGCCCAAGGAGCGGCGTACCGGCAGGCGCAACGAATCCCGTGGGACTGCCGTGTGTGCGCAATCCCGCAGATGTGCCGGAGCCGGCATCCATGCCGCATCTGCCGGGCGTATTGACTCCGCCGCGAATGCCGGAGCCGCCATGCCAGCCGGGAGCGCAAGGTGCAGCGAATCCGCCGGTCATGCCGGAACAGTGGGAGGGCGCGAATCCGCCGGTCATGCCGGCGCTGAAAGGTTCGGCGAATCCGCTGTGCATCCGGAATCCTGCGGTCGCACTGCGTCCGCGGACGGCATCGAACCCGCCCGGCGGAAATCCCTGTTGTCGAAAGCCGCGCTGGGGATCGCTTTTTGTGTGCTGGCGGCGATGCTGGCGTACGATATTGTGATCGAAGGCGTGGCCGTCGGCGTTACGAAATCGGTCGGATTCGTCCTGTTGATATTGGTTGCTGCATTGGGAAGTAGATTGGGTTACCTAAAGTTTTAGTTTATGAAAAGAATAGTCGTTTTTACGGGCGCCGGGGTGAGCGCCGACAGCGGCCTTGCCACGTTCCGCGATTCGGACGGCCTGTGGGCCGACTACCGCATCGAGGATGTCTGCACACCCGAAGCCTTGGCGCACAACCGCGCCACCGTGATCGAATTTTACAACAAACGCCGCCGCGAGATGCTTGCCGCCGAGCCGAACGCCGGGCATCGGGCCATCGCGGAGCTGGAGCGGGATTTCGAGGTCGAGGTGCTGACGCAGAACGTCGATAACCTTCACGAGCGCGCCGGATCGTCGCGGGTGACGCATCTGCACGGCGAGCTGACCCGCCTGCGTTCGTCGCGCGATTCCGGGCTGATCGTCCCGATCGAAGGGTGGGAGCAGCGGCTCGACGCCACGGCTCCCGACGGGTCGCTGCTGCGGCCGCATATCGTCTTTTTCGGCGAGTCGGTGCCGATGTTCGAACGTGCGGCGGAGATCGCGCAGACGGCGGATATCATGGTCGTCGTGGGCACTTCGCTGGCGGTCTATCCTGCGGCGTCGCTGGTGCGTTACGTGCGGCCCGACATTCCGATTTACGTCGTCGATCCCGGCAATCCCGATACGGCGGGCATCCGCAATCCGCTGACCCTGATCCGCAAACGCGCTGCCGAAGGCATGCCCGAACTGGCCGCCCTGCTACGGGAACGCTATGCCGGATAGATAGGGGGTTGCTACGAAAGAGGGTGTCTGCACTGCGGCAGACACCCTCTTTTTTGTTCGTATTTCACCCAGAAGTTTCCGCAATCCGCAGTTCGCGCGGCGTGCGTCGGCCGGAGGACTATTTCAGGTCCTTGAAATAGATGTCCAACAGCTCTTTGGCGGCGATGAACGACGAGATTTTGTCGTCCAGCACGCGCTGCTCGTATTCGGCGATGCGCGATTCGACCGCAGGGTCGTGGTAGAACGAGTTGCGCAGCACTTCGTTGATCGACTCGTACATCCAGTATTTGTTCTGGCGGTTGCGGTTGTGGCGGAAGTAGTCATTGGCCTGGATATGGTCGAGGAACTCCTCGACGCCTTTCCAGACCTCTTCCAGTCCCGTTCCGGCCACCGCCGAGCAGGTGTAGACCTTGGGCCGCCAGCCCGATTCCGGCACCGGGAAGAGCCGCAGCGCCCCCTGAAACTGGGTTTTGGCGAGTTCGGCCTTGTGGATGTTTTCGCCGTCGGCCTTGGTGATTACCATGATGTCGGCCATCTCCATGATGCCGCGCTTGATGCCCTGCAGCTCGTCGCCCGCGCCCGAAATCTGCAGCAGCATGAACATGTCGACCATCGAATGTACGGCCGTTTCGGACTGTCCGACGCCCACCGTTTCGATGAAGATCACGTCGAAGCCCGCGGCTTCGCACAGCACGATCGTCTCGCGCGTCTTGCGGGCCACGCCGCCCAGCGATCCCGCCGAGGGCGAAGGGCGGATGAAGACGTCGGGATTGCCCGAAATGCTCTCCATGCGGGTTTTGTCGCCGAGGATCGAGCCGCCGCTGCGTTCCGACGAAGGGTCGATGGCCAGCACGGCGAGCTTGTGCCGCAGCGAGGTGACCATGTTGCCGACGGCTTCGATGAAGGTCGATTTTCCGGCTCCGGGGACGCCCGTGATGCCGATGCGGACCGATTTCCCGGCGTGGGGCAGGCAGCGTTCGATGATCTCCTGCGCCTGGGCGTAGTGCGCAGGGTTGTTGGACTCGATGAGCGTGATGGCCTGCGAAAGGGTGGTGATGTTTCCGGCGAGAATGCCCTCGACGTATTGGTCGGTCGAGAGCTTCGGCTTCTTGCGGCGCGTGAAGTAAGGGTTTACGATCGGCTGATCTTCAACGCCTTCGGTGACGTTCAGAGCCGTGTCGTGGTGCATGTCGGCGTACTCTTTTTCGTAATGGTTTATCTTGGTGAAAGACATGTTGTTATTTGCTTGATTTCTCGATGATTTCGGGTGTCAGTTGAAGTGAATTTCCCTGCCAGAGCGCCCTGTTTTTGGAATCGACCAGCACCCCGAACGGAACGTACTGCACGCCGAACGCCGTGAAGATCTTGCCTCCGGCGTCTATTGCCACGGAGATTTGCGGCGATAGGTAGGGTCTGAGCAGGGGGCCTATTTTGTCCTCTTTTTCCTGCGTTATGACAACCACGCGCAGTTTGGTACCCAATTTGTCCGTCATCGCCCGGAGCTGTTTGAGCGACGTGATGCAGGCCGCGTTCGACGACTGGAAGAACTCGACGTAGGTCAGCCGCGGCGTGGCCGCGGGTTTCTGTCCGTCGAGCCATGCCGGGACTTTCAGTTCGGGCACACGCTCGCCCAGAGCGATATTCTGCGCGTCGGCCGCCGCAAAAGGCAGCAGGGCCGCGAAGAGTAAAATAAGCAGTACTTTCTTCATAAGAGCGGACTTATTTTTAGCGAAGATAACAATTATTTGCCACATAGACGAAATTTTTTACTTGGACTTATGAAAATCGGATTCGACGACACCCCGGCCGCACCTGCCGGAACCTATTCCCAACACCTTGCCAGACTTTTGGCCGAGTATGCCCCGGAGCATGAATATATCATTGACGGAAAGCGCTGTAAGGAGTTCGACCTCTACCACGGCTTCCGGCCCGGACTTCCCTTTCCGGTGCTGCTGCGCCGCATACCGTGCGTCATGACGGTCCACAACCTCAATTTCCTGCGCTACCCGCATCTCTATTCGCTGGGCGAGCGGCTGGTGCTGCTGCGCCTGTACCGGCGGATGCTGCGTTCGGCCAGCCGGGTGATTACGGTCAACCGCGACGCGCGGGAGGAGCTTTCGGACCGGCTGCGGATCGACCCCGGCAGGATCGAGGTCGTGATGCCGCTCGCGGCGCGTATGCCGCAGAATCCGCCCGACGGCGCCGAGCTGGAAGGCGTGCGGCGCAAATATGCTCTGCCGCGCGATTTCGTGCTGATGCTGGGGACGGTCGAGCCGCGCCACAATCAGGAGGTGCTGTTCGAGGCGCTGGCCCTGCTCCGGGAGCGGGAGCGCGAGATGCTCGAAACGAGAGGGGCGGAGATGCCGGCGGCAGCGGAACGGACTGAGGTGCGGGCTGCGGAGCGAACCGGGTCGCAGGCCGGGGCGGAAACCGGGGCGCGGACCGGGATGGAAACCGGGGCGCGGACCGGGGAACAACTTGCAGGAGGTGCTGCGGAGCGAACCGGGGAGCGGACAGCCGGACGGAATGCGGAATCGGCTGCGGATGCGGAGACTGTTGCGCGATCCGTGCGGGAGCCGGACGGCGGCGGGGACCTGAAGCCTGAAAATGCAGGCTGGCGGGACAGTGTGGCGTCGGACGGCGTCGGAGGGTACGGCGACGTGGAAGCCGGGGCCGGGTTGGCGATGCGCGGCGTCGGTGAGGACACTCCGGATGCGAACCGGAATACGGTCGCGGAGTTCGCCCCTGCCGGTCGGGAGCGTGTCCGCCCGGCGGACGGGACCGCTCGGAGCGGCGGCGCCGGAACCGACGGCCGACCCCCGCTGCCGCAGCGCGTCGGAGTTGTGGTGTGCGGCCGCCGTACGGCCTATGCCGACTTCCTGCTGGGCTATGCCCGTGAGCGCCACATGGCCGCGCGGGTGGATTTCATCTACGAACTTTCGCCCGAAGACCTGCCGGCGCTGTTCCGGCTGGCCCGGACTTTCGTCTACCTGCCCGACGCCGAAATCGAGGCTTCGATCGTGCCCGTGGTCGAAGCGCTGAGGGCCGGGCTGCCGATGGTGCTGAGCGATACGCGGCTCAACCGCGAAGCGGCCGGAGACGCCGCCGTTTACGTCGATCCCGAAGCGGTGGGGGAGGTCGCTGCGGCATTGGAAAACGTACTCTGGGACGAGACCTTCCGCAGCGAAATGCGCCGGCGCGAAGGCCGCCGCGCCGAGCTTTTTTCGGAATACGCCGTCGCCCGCCGTCTGATCGACATTTACAGTTCGTTGTGAAGCGCGCGGCCGGTCCGAAAAGAGACAGATATTCCGAAAAAAATACGATAAAAGGCTTGGGTATTTCGAATTTAATGCCCTATCTTTGTGTTCGTTTTGTAACAGTGCCTTGAAATGACACGGAACATCCACTAACTTAAATTAATATTTTGCTATGAAAGTTTCTCATATCGAGCATCTTGGCATCGCAGTGAAGAGCCTCGATGAAGCAATTCCCTATTGGGAGAACGTTTTGGGCCTGAAGTGCTATGCCGTCGAAGAGGTCGCAGACCAGAAGGTCCGCACGGCGTTCTTCATGCTCGGTCAGACCAAGATCGAACTGCTGGAGCCTACTTCGGAGGAGTCTACCATCGCCAAGTACATCGAAAACCGCGGTGTCGGCATTCATCACATGGCGCTCGCCTGCGAGAATATCGAGGAGCAGCTCGCCGATGCCGAGGCCAAGGGCATCCGCCTGATCGACAAAACCCCGCGCAAGGGCGCCGAGGGCATGACCATCGCCTTCCTGCACCCCAAATCGACGCAGGGCATCCTCACCGAGCTTTGCGAGAATAAGAACAAATAGTGTAAAAAGGAACATTACGGAATCTCCGAATTCCGCCAAAGGCGGAACAGAAGTTCCTCCCAAAGGAGGGATTTAGGGTGGGGTCAGACCTGTAAACGCGGCAGCAGGCCGCGGGCGATACCTGCCGGGGAATTCCGGGGTTCGGGAAAATTACAAACCTACATACTTATGAGTGAAATTCAAAACAAAATCAACCAGCTCATCGAGAACCGTGCCACCGCACGTCTCGGAGGCGGTCAGAAGCGTATCGACGCCCAGCATGCCAAGGGCAAGTTCACGGCCCGCGAGCGTATCCAGATGCTGCTCGACGAAGGCTCTTTCGAGGAGTTCGACATGTTCGTGACGCACCGCTGCTATGATTTCGGCATGGACAAGAGCCACACCTTCGGCGACGGCGTCGTGACGGGGTACGGTACGATCGACGGACGTCTGGTCTATGTCTTCGCACAGGACTTTACGGTAACGGCGGGTTCGCTGTCACTGTCGATGTCGGACAAGATCTGCAAGGTGATGGACATGGCGCTGCGCAACGGCGCGCCCTGCATCGGCATCAACGATTCGGGCGGCGCCCGAATTCAGGAGGGTGTCAACGCGCTGGCCGGCTACGCCAACATTTTCCAGCGCAATGTGATGTCGTCGGGCGTGATTCCGCAGATTTCGGCCATCTTCGGTCCCTGCGCCGGCGGCGCCGTCTATTCGCCCGCGCTGACCGACTTCATCATCATGAAGAAGGAGACGTCGAACATGTTCCTCACGGGTCCGAAGGTCGTGAAGACCGTGACGGGCGAGGACGTGACGCAGGAGCAGCTGGGAGGCGCCACGATGCACACCACCAAATCGGGCGTGGCGCAGTTCGCCGTAGATACCGAGGAGGAGGGCATCGCGCTGATCCGCAAGCTCATTTCCTATATGCCGCAGAACAACATGGAGGACGCTCCGCTGGCGGTCTGCACCGACAAGATCACCCGTCTGGAGGATTCGCTCAACGAGATCGTTCCTGACAGCGCCAACAAGCCCTACGACATGTCGGAGGTCATCAAGGCGATCGTCGACAACGGCGAGTATCTGGAGTCCGCTCCCGGCTACGCCAAGAACATCATCACCTGCTTCGCCCGTTTCAACGGCCAGAGCGTGGGTATCGTCGCCAACCAGCCCAAGTTCATGGCCGGCGTGCTCGATATCAACGCCAGCCGCAAGGCCGCGCGCTTCATTCGTTTCTGCGACGCGTTCAACATTCCGATCGTGACCCTCGTGGACGTTCCGGGCTTCCTGCCGGGTACGACGCAGGAGTACGGCGGCGTCATCACCCACGGCGCGAAACTGCTCTTCGCATACTGCGAGGCTACGGTGCCCAAGGTTACCGTTACGCTGCGCAAGGCTTACGGCGGCGCCTATATCGTGATGTCGTCGAAGCACATCCGCGGTGACATCAACTACGCATGGCCGACGGCCGAGATCGCCGTGATGGGCGCCAGCGGCGCCGTCGAGGTGCTCTACGGCAAGGAGGTCGCAGCGATCGAATCGCCCGAAGAGAAAGCCAAGTTCGTGGCCGAAAAGGAGAAGGAGTACAACGACAAGTTCTCGAACCCCTACAACGCCGCCCGCTACGGCTATATCGACGACGTGATCGAGCCGCGCAACACGCGCTTCCGCGTCATCCGCGCCCTGCAGTCGCTGGCTACCAAACGTCTGCAGAACCCGGCCAAGAAACACTCTAACATTCCGTTGTAGTATGAAGCGTGCGATTTTAACAGCAGGATTGCTCTTCGCGGCTCTGGCTGCTTCGGCCAAAGGCGCCGATACGATCCTCGACAAGGACCCCGTCGGCATCTACGTTACGATCGTTTCGGTGGTGACGGTGCTTTCGGCGCTGATCGTCCTCTTTCTGCTGATCCAGCTTTTCGCCAAAGTCATGGTGAAGAGCGCGCAGAAGAAGGCCGCCAAGTCGAAGACCCGCGGCATGCTGGTCGACGACATGAAGGTCTCGGTGCCTGCGGGCTGCGACAGCGTGGTCAACGGCGAGATCATCGCCGCCATCGCGCTGGCCGTGAAGCTCAACAAGGCCGAGATGCACGACCGTGAGAGCGACGTGATTACTATCAACAAGGTGGCGCGCGTCTACTCGCCGTGGAGCTCGAAAATCCACGGTCTGACCCCGATGCCCGAACGAATCAGAAAATAAATTTAGAGAGCGCTCCGCAAGCCGTCCGAAATCCGCTTTCCGCCGCGGGCATGCCGGCCCCGCCGGGGCGGTCCCGATCGGTGCGAACACCGGAACCGGGACTGCGGTCCGGAACCGGAAGACGGCGCGGAATTAAACAAACGAATTTTATGAAAGAATACAATTTCAAAATCAACGGTAACGACTACACCGTCGGCATCGAGATTCTCAACGACACCGAGGCCGATGTGATCGTCAACGGCGCCTCCTATTCGGTCGAGGTGCTCGACACGACCGTGAAACCCAGCGTGGCGGCCAAACCTCAGGTGGCGGCCGTTCCCGCTTCGCATCCCGTGCAGCCTTCGACCGTTCCGGTTACGAAGCCTGCCGCAGCGGCTCCCGCGGCTGCAGGCGAGTCGCCCGTGAAAAGCCCGCTGCCGGGCGTCATCCTCGACATCCGGATCAAGGAGGGCGACACGGTGGCCGTCGGCCAGACGCTGGTGGTGCTCGAAGCCATGAAGATGGAGAACAATATCGACAGCGACCGTGCGGGCGTTGTCAAGTCGATCAAAGTCAACCGCGGCGACTCCGTGCTGGAGGGCGACGTGCTCATAACTCTCGGATAGGCGTATGTTAGACTTCCTTTCATCGTCGTTCCTCGGCGAAAGCGTATCCAAGTTCGTGCACGAGACGGGATTTGCGCAGCTCTTCCTGCAGGAGGGCGGCTACAAGTACCTCATCATGATCGCCGTGGGGTGCTTCTTCCTCTATCTCGCCATCAAACACAAGTTCGAGCCTATGCTTCTGGTGCCGATCGGTTTCGGTATCATCATCGGCAATATCCCGATGGTGACCGGCCACGGAATCGGCATCTATGAGGAAGGCTCGGTGCTCAACTACCTCTATTTCGGCGTCCGTTACGGCGTCTACCCGCCGCTGATCTTCCTCGGCGTGGGCGCCATGACCGACTTCTCGTCGCTGATTTCGAACCCCAAGCTGATGCTTATCGGCGCTGCGGCGCAGATCGGTATCTTCGCGGCCTACATGGGCGCTCTGGCGCTCGGATTCCCGGCCAACGAGGCCGGTTCGATCGCCATCATCGGCGGCGCCGACGGTCCTACGGCCATCTTCCTGACGAGCCGTCTGGCTCCGGAGTACATGGGCGCCATCGCTATCTGCGCCTATTCGTACATGGCCCTCGTACCGGTGATCCAGCCGCCCGTGATGCGTCTGCTGACCTCGTCGCGCGAACGCCTTATCAAGATGCGTCCGCCGCGTGCCGTCTCCTCCACCGAGAAGATTCTCTTCCCGATCATCGGCTTCCTGCTGACGACGTTCGTCGTGCCCGATGCGATTCCGCTGCTGGGTATGCTCTTCTTGGGCAACCTTCTGAAGGAGTCGGGCGTGGTGAAGCGTCTGGCCACCACGGCCAGCAACCAGCTGATCGACATCATGACGATCCTGATCGGCATCACGGTGGGAGCTTCGACGCAGGCGTCGGTCTTCCTGACTCCCAAGACGCTGGGTATCTTCGTGCTGGGCGCATGCTCGTTCTTCATCGCCACGATGGGCGGCGTGCTGTTCGTCAAGTTGATGAACCTCTTCCTGAAGGAGGGCAACAAGATCAACCCGCTGATCGGCAATGCGGGCGTTTCGGCCGTTCCGGCCGCCGCGCGCGTGTCGCAGGATATGGGTATCCGCTACGACCGTTCGAACTACCTGCTGATGCACGCCATGGGTCCCAATGTGGCCGGTGTGGTCGGCTCGGCGGTCGCCGCAGGTATTCTGCTCTCGTTCCTCGGATAGGGGATTTCGATATTGACAGGGACGGCTTCGGGGCCGTCCGGTGTAAAGAGGGTTTCGGGTTGCCGAAGCCCTCTTTTCGTGCGACAAGGCGGAGTCGGAGTTTCGGTGTGCGGGGGCCGGAGTTTTCGGTGTTCGTGGCCGGAGTTTTCGGTGTGCGGGCCGGGGGTACGGGACGGAGTTCGCAGATGCCGGGGGAGGCGGGTGCGGTTGGAGTTGGAGTTAGGGTTGCAGTTGGGGGCGCGGTTGTGGTTGTGGTTGTGGTTGTGGTTGTGGTTGTGGTTGTGGTTGTGGGGGATGTGCGGGCGACGGACTTGCAATTTCTCCTTTGTATGTTTTCGCTGTTTTTCGTATTTTTGCAAACTGAAAAAACGTTTTTATGAACCGGGTGAAGTGGATATTGCTGGGGGTATGTCTCTTCGGGATGCTGATCGGGGCGGCCGTGGCGTATTCCGGCTATGTGAAAAAGCGGCTGGATGCCGATGGGGCGGAGACCCGTGCGGTGCTCACCGCGAGTTTTTCACGGACCGAATACGTCGGATACCGGCCCGGATACCGGGGGCGGATGCACCGCAGTTTCCGGGAAAAGCGCACCGTCTATTATTTCAGATACCGGTTCAGGGTGGACGGGACCGATTATACCGGCAAGGTCCGCAAAACGGAAAATCTCATGACGGCCCGCATCGGCGATTCGGTGGTCGTGCGTTATCTGCCGGACGATCCCGACGTACATCGCTTGGTCCGCAGCGAAGACAGCAAATACAGGGTGATCCGTCCCCGCCCGCGCAGCCGTGCCCGCCGTTCGGCGTCCTGACCCGTTCCCGTCTCCATTGCCGTGTCTGCCGTGCGGCGGCATGACCGGCTGGCGGGGCCGCCGCTCCGGCCTTCGGTGCGTTTGCGGCATGCTTTTTTAGCTGTTGCCGGGACTTTAATTGCCTTAAAATAAGAATTTTTCGGCGATTGTTCAAGTTTTTTATTTTTCGGATTTATTTGTTTTTGCAGTTCGGAAACTTTTTCGTACCTTTGCGCACCCGCTTTCGTGCGGGAAACGGATTACAATAAGTTAAATTAAACGTAAAACAAAGTGGATTCATTAAGCTACAAGACTATCTCGGCCAATGCATCGACGGTGACCAAGGAATGGATCGTCATCGACGCTACGAACGAGGTATTGGGACGTCTTGCATCGCAGATCGCGAAGATCCTCCGAGGCAAGAACAAGCCCAGCTACACGCCCCACGTGGATTGCGGTGACTACGTCATCGTCATCAATGCGGAGAAGGTGAAGCTCACGGGCAACAAGATGACCGAGAAGGTCTACACGCGTCACACCGGATATCCCGGCGGCCAGCGTTTCGCTACCCCGGCCGACTATCTGGCAAAGAAACCGACGTTCATCGTCGAAAAAGCAGTCAAGGGCATGCTGCCCCGCACCCGTCTGGGCGCCGCCCTGCTCAAAAACCTGAAGGTATACGCCGGCTCGGAGCATCCGCACGCCGCGCAGAACCCGAAGACCATTAAATTAAACGAGATTAAGTAAGAGTTATGGAAGTTGTAAACACCGTAGGTCGTCGTAAGGCCGCTGTGGCTCGCGTATACGTGAAGCCGGGTAAGGGTCAGATTACAATCAACCGCAAAGCGCTTGAAGTTTACTTCCCGCTCGAAATTCTCCAGTATCAGGTGAAGCAGCCGCTGCTGGCTACCAACACCGTGGAGAATTACGACATCGCCATCAACCTCGATGGCGGAGGTATCACGGGACAGGCTTCGGCCGCTCGCTTGGGCATCGCACGCGCATTGTGCGAAATCGACGCCGAGATGCGTCCGGTACTGAAGAAGGCCGGATTCCTCACGCGCGATCCCCGCGAGGTTGAGCGTAAGAAGCCCGGTCAGCCCGGAGCACGCCGCAAGTTCCAGTTCAGCAAGCGTTAATCCGAACGACCTATTTTCGGCAGGCACGGCGAGGGTTACAAACCGGAACGACTACCTATATATTATATATATCGCGTATTACCTTCAGGTTGCCCCGCCGCGGAAAATCCGCGGGACCGGCAAGGCCGCTACCCGCCGGATTGAAGAAAAGAGAATTAAAATTATTAAACACATTGAATTAAAATGTCACGTACAGATTTTAATACATTACTGGAAGCCGGTGCGCACTTCGGTCACCTGAAGCGCAAATGGAACCCTAAAATGGCTCCTTACATCTTCATGGAGAAGAACGGCATCCACATCATCGACCTGCACAAGACCGTGCTGAAGATCGATGAGGCCGCTGCAGCCATCAAGCAGATCGCCAAGAGCGGTCGCCGCGTGCTGTTCGTAGCCACCAAGAAACAAGCTAAGGAGATCGTTGCCGAAAAGGTGGCAGCCGTCGGTATGCCTTACGTTACGGAACGTTGGGCAGGCGGTATGCTGACAAACTTCCCCACCATACGTAAAGCCGTCAAGAAAATGTCGACCATCGACAAGATGAACAGCGACGGCACGTTCGATAATTTTTCCAAGCGCGAGAAACTCCAGATCGCACGCCAGCGCGCGAAACTTGAGAAGAACCTCGGTTCCATCGCTGACCTGACGCGCCTTCCGGCCGCCCTGTTCGTCGTTGACGTACAGAAGGAGTCGAATGCGGTAAAAGAGGCCAAGCGCCTGAGCATCCCCGTATTTGCAATGGTAGACACTTGTTGTGATCCGACCGACATTGATTACGTTATCCCTGCAAATGACGATGCCACCAAATCGATTGCTGTAGTGCTCGATGCCATGTGCAGCGCTATCGCCGAAGGTACCGAAGAGCGCAAGCTCGAAAAGGAGAAGGAGGCGCAGGAGGCTGAGGCCGGTGCCGACGCTCCCGTGAAGAAGGAGGGCAAACCCCGCATCAAGAAAGCCGTGAAGGCCGCTATCGATGCCGAGGAGGCCGCCGTAGCCGACGTCGTAGCCGCTGTCGAGACTCCGTTCGAGGAGCCTGCTGAGGTTGCGGCCGAAGAAGCTGCCGTTGTTGCCGAGGAGGCCGCTGCGGTTGCAGCCGAGGAGGTTGCCGAGGCCAAGGCCGAGTAATTCGGGCCTTTGGGAAAAGAAATTAATCACCTAAAAGAAAGGAAAAGTATTATGGAAATCAAAGCTGCTGATGTAATGAAGCTCCGCAAGATGACCGGTGCCGGTATGATGGACTGCAAGAAAGCCCTGATTGAAGCCGAAGGTGACTTTGCACGCGCTCAGGACATTATCCGCGAGAAAGGTAAGCTCGTCGTTGCCAAGCGTGCCGACCGCACCGCTACCGAGGGTGTCGTCGTTACGAAGATCGTAGGTCAGAAGGCCTATATCCTCTGCTTGGCGTGCGAGACCGACTTCGTGGCTCAGAATGCAGAATATACCGCTTCGGCCGAGGCGATGCTGGAGGTTGCCGTAAACAGCGACGCCGCAGACCGCGATGCCCTGATGGCTGCCAAGAACGCCGAAGGCCACACCGTCGAGGAGATGGTGACCGAGAAATCGGGTCAGACGGGTGAGAAGATCGAGCTGGCATACTATGCCCGCATCGAGGCTCCCTACTGCGCCGCTTACGTACACTTCAACAAGAAGCTCGGTACGATCCTCGGCTTCAACAAGGAGGTTCCGGCAGAGGTCGCCCACACCGTCGCCATGCAGGCCACGGCTATGGCTCCCGTGTCGATCTCGGAGGCCGACTGCCCCGCAGAGGTTGTGGAGCATGAGCGCAAGATCGCCGTCGAGGCGATGAAGCAGGACCCCAAGAACGCCAACAAGCCCGAAGCCATCCTTGAGAAGATCGCCGAAGGCAAGATGCGCAAGTTCTTCGAGGAGAACACGCTGCTGGCTCAGGCCGTAGTGGGCGAGAAAGAGTCGATCGCCGACTTCATCCACAAGGCAGACAAAGAGGCGACGGTTATCGCTTACAAGCGTTTCGCACTGGGCGAATAATCCGACCGAAGGACGGCAAGACCGTTCGTATATTGTGAAAGACCGGAACTCTCCGATGAGTTCCGGTCTTTTCGTGTGTATGGTCTTGTGGGAGCCTTTTATAGGATGTTTCATAGGATGTTTCATAGGAGGCCGGCTTCTGTGCGGAGTATGCCTGACGTATAGTCGGCAGCGGCCGGAAAGAAGCCGAATGGCGATTGCCGAAGGGTGTCGGCTTGGCGGTTTCTTGTGTCCTTATGCCGAACGAACGTACGGCGTTTTGCGCTTGCCGGAAATAACGCTGTCCGGATTTTCCCGGAGCGTTTTCCGGTTGTTCTCGATTGTCTGTTTTGCCCGGCTGTATTTTGTTGTCGGCTGTTTTTGCGTCGTCTCCGGTTGCGCCCTATCTTTTCGGCCTTTCGGTCGTTTCCGACCGATTGGCGCTTTCCCGGTTATTCACGCTCTGTTTTCAAGACTTTTTCGGATGCCGCAAATTCCGGTTCTATCTGATTCCCAGCCGCCAGAGTGCCCGCAGGATGAAGCGTCTGACGGCGGCGGGCAGCGTCAGCCAACAGCGGGACTGTCGTCGCCACCGGCGGGAAGCGGTGGAGACGATGCGGCCGGAAGGGCGGATGACAGCCGTCATAACGGCCGCTATGTCTGTCGCTGCGCAATGTTCGGTCATCCGGTGGTTGCCGTCGCCTGCGAGGGTGAAACGAAGCCGGGGCGGGGCAGGTGCCGTTTCTGCGGGTGTTTGGCCGGGATTGCTGGCCGTTTGGGGATTTTCGGAATTTTCGGGGCATGCCGGAAGCGGAGGGGTCGCCTTGCCGGTTTCCCGGAGCGCGGGGAGCGGAGCGGGAGTATCTCCGGCGTCGGAGGCTGTTGTCGCCGCAGCTGTTGTCGATGGCGTCGCGGCTGTTACTATGGTTGCCGATGGCGTTGCTGTTGTCGCCGCTTCCGTTGTTGCGGCCGTTGGTATTGCCGACGCTTCGGTTGCCGATGGCGTCGCGGCCGTTGCCGCCGCTTCCGTTGTTGCGGCCGTTGGTATTGCCGACGCTTCCGGTGTCTTTGTTATTGTCTCTACCGTCGTGTTTGCCGATTGCGGGGGCATCTCCCCGCTCTCCGGTTCGATGCGGAGAATGCGGTGGAGGATATGGCGTCCTTCGCAGCGGAACAGCACCACGTCGCCCGGTTGCAGGGCCTGACTTCCGGAGGGAAGACGGTCGGGGTGGGAATTTGCGGCGGTGTCGGGGGCGGTTTCGTTTCGCGCGAGCCTGTTTTGCTTTCGGGCGGCTGCCGCCGTTTCGGAATTTCCGGTGTATCGGGCGATCGGAGTCAGTACTGCGATGTCGCGTTCGCTGCGCAGCAGGGGCCGCATGCTGTGGCCCTTCATGCGGATCTGGACTTCGTGTCCTTCGGCGAGCATCGCTTCGACCTGCTCGAAAAACAGACGGTTCGAAAGCTGCATCACGGGCGGGGATTTGCGGATTCGCCGCCGAAAATCGTGCGGCAGGCCAGTTCGGCGGCCGCGGCGTCGGGCAGGCATTCGAGGTGATAGACCGGGACCTGCGCCACCACGGCCGAGACGGTTGCGCATACGGCGTCTTCCAGCGTTTCGTCGTGGGCGAACGACGGCGGGCACGAGGGCAGCAGCGCGCCGATGGCCTCGATTGCCCGCAGACGGCGAATCCGGTTGTGCGGAGCCTGTGACAGCCGTACGATGGCCCGGATCGGCTGGCATACGTTGCGGTAGCAGGGCGTTTTCCCGCTCCACGGCGCACCGAAGACCATGGCCTGCGGTTTTGGGGCGCCGGTTGTCGCTGCGCTTGCGTCCGGAGTTTCAGCCGCAGCTGCGGGGGCGTTCGCCGGATTTTGGACGGCTCCGCAAATCGGGTCTGCATCTGCGGTCTGCACGATGCGGACGATCGGACTGTCGTCGTTGAGCAGTTCCGCGCCGGGGATATGTTCACGCCACAGACGGGTGTGGGTGCTTTTGCCGGTGCCCGATTCGCCGAGGAACAGCACGGCCCCGCCGTTCAGGCTGATGACCGACGAATGGATGGCTACGGCCTGCCGCGCCACGGCGGCGATGTTGAACATCGACCATAGTCCGAAGCGGAACAGCGCCGGGTTATGCCGCAGTGTGACGTCGGTCGTGACGAGCGGTGCGCCGAACGCCTTGCGGAAACGGGCGGCGGCGCTGCCGTCGCGCGGCGTCATGGTGAGCAGGTAACCCTCCGCGTCGCGGCCGAAACGGCAGTCGGCGTCGGCATCGGCGAAGTCGAATTCGTCGAGTTCGCGGTAGCCGTCCGCTTGGCGGATTTCGCTGCGGGTTTCGACGCTCAGGCCGGCCGGGCCTTTGTCTGCGGCGGCGAAGGGCGCCAGCGCCATGCCGAAAGACCCTGCGGTGAATTCCTGCGGGACGGCGATGCGTATGCCTGCTATGATGTATTCCATAATTATTCTCCTATTGTGATGATTCGGGTGCAGTATTCGAGCGAGCTTTCGCGGTGGGCGATAACCACCAGCGTCAGCCCCTTGTCGCGCGCCGCCAGCTCGGCGACCGAACGGTTGATCTCCTCCTCGGTGCGGCTGTCGAGCGCCGAGGTCGCCTCGTCGAAGAAGAGCACGTCGGCCCGGCGGTAGAGCGCGCGGGCGATGCCGATGCGCTGGCGCTGTCCGCCCGAAAGGCGGCAGCCGCATTCGCCGACATGGGTGTCCATGCCTTTGGAAAGTCCCGCGACGAACTCTCCGAGCCGGGCGGCTTCCAGCGCTTCGGCCACGCGGCCGCGGTCGATTTCGTCGTCGGGAACGCCCAGCGCGACGTTGGCCGCGAAGCTTCCGTCGGCGATGAAAAGGTTTTGCGAGACGTAGCCGATGCGGTTTTGCCATGCGCGGCGGTTGGCGGCGGTGAGGGGCGTGCCGTCGATCGTTATTTCGCCTCCGGTCGGTTCGTAAAGTCCCAGCAGCAGGTTGAAAAGCGTCGTTTTCCCTGCGCCCGATGCGCCGCGGATGCCGATGCGTTCGCCCTTGCGGATCGAGAGCGTAAGGCCGCGGAAAAGCTCGTGCCCGTCGTCCGCGAAGCGGAAGCAGAGGTCGCGGACGGCGATTTCATGTTCGAAAGGGAGTATTTCGGGCGCGCATGCTCCGAATGCGCCGCCGGCCGAAACGGATTTCGTTGATTTTGCGGTGCAGGGCTGTTTGGCGGGGGCTGTTTGGCCGTAAAGAGCCGTTTGTCTGCCGGATGCGGTTCGTTTGTCCGGAGCCGTTCGCCTGCCGCGGGCGGTCTCGCCGCTCTCCGCCGCGGAGTATTCCGACGGCGGGATAGCGGCGGCGTCAGTGTGGGGCCCTTTCCCGGCTCTCTCGGCGGCGTCGGAGAGCGTGTCCGGCGATGCGGAGGAAGGTTCGTCCCCGGCCGTTGCGTCGCGCAGGACGGCGATCGTGTAGCGGTTGTACTTGATCGAGGTCCAGCCCGCCATGATGTTGCGCACCGAAGGCATCAGGCGCAGCGCGGCCACGGCGAAGACGCCGAAGAGCAGCTGTGCGCGCCCCTCCTCCGCGCCCAGACTCAGCGCGACCAGCAGGGCCATGCCCAGCGCCAGCCCGATCTCGGTAAAGGCCTGCGGAAGCATGCCGATCGCCGTTTCGCGCAGGCGCGTGCGGATCACCCGGTCCATCGCCCGGTCGAACGAGCGGAGCATCATCGGGAAGGCGTTGTTGATCTCGATGTCGGCATAGCCGCGGAAGGTCTCGGCCACGAGCCGCGCCTTTTCGCGCTGGGCCTTGTTTTCCAGCTCGCCGTAGCGGTTGATGCGGTTGCGCACCAAGCCGTAATAGATCCAGACCGAGGGCAGGAAGACCGCGACGGCCAGCGCCGCCGCAACGGGCGCGTACCAGAGCAGCGCCCCGAAGAGCAGCGTCAGCAGCATCGCTTCGGCGGCGATGGCGGCGGCGGGTTTCAGCACGCCGGCCGTGAAGGCCAGACAGACGACGTTGACGTTGCGGGCCAGCACGGCCGAGTTCGACGACTTGACGAACGGCAGTCCCCGGTCGTGGTAGGTGACGTAGAGCCGCCGCGAAAGGGCGCGGTAGAGGTCGTAGATGTAGTTGCGCTCGATGCGCGCCAGCCAAAGATTTGTCAGGCATTTGAGGACGATAACGGCCACCACGGCGGCGCAGACCGTCAGCGCGAAACTGCGCGGCGACGTGAAGCTCAGCGCCGTGTAGATGCGGGCCAGCTGACCGCCGCCGTCGAGGCTCCGGGCATCGAGCGCCAGCGCCAGCACTGGCAGCAGCACGGCCAGTCCGAGGAAGTTCAGCCCTGCGCGCAGCAGCAGCGTGCAGGCCACGCCGAAGCTCCTGCGGCGGAATTTGTGCGGTATGATGCCGATGATTTCGTTCATGTCATTCCTCCACCTTTTCGATTCTTCCCAGTTTCACGTACCACAAATACCCCTCGGTTTCGGTGTAGCCCATCTGCCGCAGCAGGGCGAGGTATTCGCGCACCTGACGGCGGTAGCGTTCGGGTTCGCGGCCGCCGAACTTGTAGTCCACGACCACGGCCCGCGTGCCGCGGATCATCACGCGGTCGGGACGCCGCGCGGAGGCGCCGCCGGGAATGATGATTTCGTTTTCGTTGCGCACGCGCTCCCAGCCCCCGGCGAACCACTCGCGGGCCGCGGGGTGTTCCAGCGCGCGGGCGATCATCCGCCGCAGGGCGGCGGCTTCGGCGGCGGAAAGCGTGCCGTCGGCCTGCATCCGCTCCACGGCGAGGCGTATCTGCTCCTCGTCGTCGGCGTTTTCGAAGGCCTTGTGCATCAGGATGCCGAAATTGCGGGGCGAGAGTTCCACCTCTTCCTCCTGCTCGAAATAACGCTGCGAGGGGAGCCGCAGGCGCAGGTCGGCGCGTGCCGTGGGGTAGTTTTCCAGCACCACGTGCTCGGCGCTGGACGTTTTGCCGCCGTCGGCGACCGGGCCGCGGAACTGGCCGAATTCGAACCGCTCGCCCGTTTCGGTGACGGTGTAACGCCCTTCGGCGCTGCCCGCGAGGGCTTTGTTGCCGTCGGTGAGGATGCTTTGGAGGAGCAGTCCGCCGACGGTTTTGCCGCCCTTTTGAGGGATGAAGACATGCAGCGATTCGGCGGCGCGCGTCAGCGCCACGTACAGCAGATTGACGTTGTCGACGTGCGAGTAGACCAGTTCCCGGTAGTACTCCGCCGAGAATCCCGATTCGGCCATCGACTTCTTGTATTTCACCGGAAAGCGTCCCACGGCTTCGGCGTCGCCGTGCGCTTCGGCCCAGACGATGTTGGTCACGTTGCCGCCCGACTTGGGGTCCAGCTGCCACGAGCAGTAGGGGATCAGCACCACGCGCTTTTCTAGCCCCTTGGCCTTGTGTATCGTGGTGATCTCGACGGTCGTTTCGCTCTCCTCGACGCTCAGCGAACGGTTCTGCCCCTGCTGCTCCCACCAGTCGAGGAACAGCGCGATATCGGCGATCTTGCTGGAACAGAAGCCGATGATCTGTTCGTGGATCGCCTGCAGGTAGGCCGTCTGCTGTTTGTCGTCCTGCAGACCGTGCCGCATGACGATGCGTTCGAACGCCTCTTCGGGCGACAACAGGCGGATCGAGCGGAAGAACGTCCGTTCGTCGTCGGACAGCGGGCGGTCGAAGCCGCGGCCGAGGTAGTGGTTGTAGACGGCGCGGCTCAGCGAGTCGTCGGGGTTGAGCGACAGCCGCAGGGACGCGGCGATGAACGAACTGACGGGGGCGTTGCCCACGATCAGCGCCTCCTGCGTCATCACGTCGAAACGGTAGCGGGGATCGGTGTTGCGGCGTTTGAAGTCGAGCAGCTCGGCGGCGACCTTGGCGCCGTCGGTGGCCCCGCGCACCAGTATCATGATGTCGCGCGGCCGGAATCCCTTGTCCAGTACCTCGCAGATGCGCTCCACGACGGGCGGCTGCTCGGCGAAGGTCGAGACCGAGACGTAGCCCGGCCGGTCGCTCCGGCGGCGGGGTGTCTGCGCGTGTCCGCGGTAGGCGTCGCGCAGGGTGTCGTGCAGTGCGGCCGCCGCCGCGGGGTCGATGCCGCCCTTTGCGGCCGCTTCGTCGAGCGTCTCGTTCAGCGCCCGGTTGTCGGTCTCGACCACGCGGCCGATGATCTCGTTGTTGAACTCCACCACGGCGGGCAGGCTGCGGTAATTCTCCCTGAGTATCTCCACCTCGGTGCTGGCCGGGTCGAGCTGCGCCTGCGCCTGCGAGTGGAGGATTTTCCAGTCGCCGCCCCGCCAGCGGTAGATCGACTGCTTGATGTCGCCCACGATCAGCACCGAGGTCGCCTCGCTCTGCGACATGGCGTTTTGCAGCAGGGGCAGGAAGTTCTCCCACTCCTTGACGGAGGTGTCCTGAAACTCGTCGATCATGAAGTGTTCGAAGCGGTTGCCGACCTTCTCGTAGATGAACGGCGCGTCGTTGTGGCCGATGAATTCCGAGAGGATGTATTTGGTCTCCGAGAGGAGCATCATGTTCTGTTCGTCGCACAACTGCTGCACTTTGGCGTAGAGGTCCGACAGCAGCGCGAAGCTGCGGTAGTTCTCGCGCAGCAGGTCGCAGGTGTTCCATGAGCGGACGTTGGCGTCGTACAGATCGCACATTTCGCGCAGCAGGGGTTGCAGCCGGGCGGCGAGCGGCGCGGCGGGCGATCCCTTGGGCGCCCAGCCTTCGGTCGTCAGGCTCATTTTGCCGACCGTGGCGGTGTAGGGTTTCAGCTCTCCGGCCGCGACCGTGAGGAAATAGTGGGCGAAACTGCGGCTCTTGCCCGTGAAGTCCGCCGGGCCGACGCCCGCATCGGCCATGATCCGTACGGCCTCGGCCGCACGCTCCCGCATCTGCTGCTTGGTCGCCGCGGCGCGCGCCGTCGCTTCGCCGACGATGCGGCCCAGCTCTTCGCGCGAGTGGGCGAGGGATAGGGCCTCCTTGTTCTTCTCCTTGAACAGTTCGCCGCCGAGCGTCAGGATACCGTCGCGGACGTCCCACTTCTTGCCCTCGTCGATGCGCTCCTGCACGAAGTCCGTGAGCCAGCGCTGCAGGTCGCGGTCGGTGGTTATCTGCTCGATGAGCGTGTCGGCGCTCTTGGTCAGCACCGAGGCGGTCTCGATCTCGACGTTGTAATTGAGGTCGATGCCCAGCTCCTTGATGAAGGCGCGCAGGATGCGCTGGAAAAAGGTGTCGATGGTCAGCACCGTGAAGCGCGAGTAGTCGTGCAGGATTTTCGAACGCACCTCCGCGGCCCGCCTGCGCACCGTGGCGGCGTCCATGTCCAGTTCGCGGCAGAGGTTTTCGAGGTAGGAGCTTTCGCCGCCCGAAGCCAGCAGGTGTATCTCCTTGAGGATGCGCGACTTCATCTCCTCAGTGGCCTTGTTGGTGAAGGTCACGGCGAGGATGTGGCGGTAGATGGAGGGCTGTTCGACCACGTCGCGCACGTATTTGTATGCCAACTGGTAGGTCTTGCCCGATCCGGCGCTCGCGTTCAGAATTTTCGCTCTCACTGTCCGAAATGTCGTTTTAGGTAGTAAAAGTACAAAACAAATCCCGAACGGCAAACCGGGGTTCGCAATAATTTCGTAAATTAGCGACGTATTAAAACCGAAAAGTATGAAGAAGATGATTCTGAGCGCGGTGATGCTGGTTTTGGCCGCATCGGGTTATGCGCAGGAAACGGGCGCTGCGGGCGCCGGAGAGCGCAACGAGTGGCTGCCCACCTTCGAGGCGGTTGCGGTCGATGCCGATCTGGACGTCAAATTCGTCCGGGTTCCCGATACCGAGGCCCCGAAAATCGTATACGACACCAAAGGCTCCTATACCACCAAGTTCCGCGCCGAGGTCAAGGACAAGACCCTGCGCATCAGCGAGAAACCCGATTCGCGCCGTCCCGAACGCACCGAGGTGACGGTCTATTACAACGCGCTGCGGGCCGTTTCGCTGTCAGGTGCGGCCGCGACGTTCGAGGGGACGCTCGCCGCCGCGGTGCTCGACGTGACGGTCAACCGCAAGGCTTCGCTGACGGCGAAGCTGGACGTCAAGGACCTCAAGATGGAGCAGACGGGATACAGCACGGCGAACCTTTCGGGTTCGGTGCGTTACCTGTCGCTGTATGTGTCGACGGGCAAGGTGGCCGCATCCGATCTGGAGGTGATGTCGGCCGAGGTCAATGCCCAGAGCAAGGCCGAGGTGTCGTTGTGGATCACCGACCGTTTCGTGGGCAAGACGACGACCAATGCGCGGATCAGCTACAAGGGCGATCCTAAGATCGTACGCGGCGGCGCGAAGTTCATGGGCGGCGAAATTAACCGCGTGGAGTAGCGGATGAAGGGTTTTCGCATATCGGTCCGCCGGAGCGCTCCTGCGGCGGGGCCTGCCGGCTTCTCCGGGCGGGGTGGAACGGGTATTCCTGCGGCGGACGGCGGAGCTGTCTGGCTTTGCCGGTGTAACCGGCGCACCTGCCGGGATACGGAGACGATTCGGCGGGGTGTCCGGTGCGGATGCCATTGTTTTACGGAACTTTGCTCTGAAAACACTATAGGGCGGCTATGAAAGGATTTCTGGAAGAGGTCGCCGGGGACCTGTATGCCCGATACGGCGAGGGATTGTCCGAGAGGGCCGTGCTCTTTCCGTCGCGGCGTGCGCGGCTGTTTTTCGTCGATGCCCTGACGCGCATCGCCGGGCGGCCCATGTGGCAGCCGGAGTGGGTGACCGTTGACGACCTGATGAGCGAAATATCGGGCCTGCATGCGGGCGACCGCGTGCGGCTCATCACCGAACTCTATAAGGTCTATTCGGAATTCCACACCGAGCCGTTCGACAAGTTCTATTTCTGGGGCGACATGCTCCTCACGGACTTCGACACGATCGACAAGTACCGGATCGACGCGCAGATGCTCTTCCGCAACATCTCCGAAATCAAGGAGATCGAAGCCGACATCTCCTACCTGACGCCCGCCCAGCTGCAGATTCTGTCGTTCTGGTCTTCGCTGGGCGAGGAGGCCGATCTTTCGGAGGAGAAACGCCGTTTTCTGGCGATCTGGAAGACGCTCGGCCCCGTTTACCGCAAATTCCGCCGGCGGCTCGCGTCGCTCGGCATCGCCTACAACGGCATGGTCCAGCGGGCCGCCGCCGACCGCATCGCCGAAGGCGCGTTCGCCTTTCCCGAACCGCGGAGGTATGTCGTGGCGGGATTCAACGCCCTGTCGGAGTGCGAAAAGCAGCTCTTCAAATTCCTTGCTGCCGCCGCCGAAACCGATTTCTACTGGGATTACGACGCTTATTATAAGGACAATCCCGAACAGGAGGCCGGGATGTTCGTGCGCTCGAACGTCGCGCTGTTTCCGCCCCGGACCGAATTCGCGCACGACAACATGCGGGGCGAAAAGGAGGTCGTCTCCGTGGCCGCCGTGTCGAACGCCGTGCAGTGCAAATACGCCGCGGCGATTCTCGCGGACCTCGCACGCCGCCGCGCGCAGGAGGACCCCGAAGTCGCCGCCGGGCTGAAGCCCGCCTTGGGCAAGGAGACCGCCGTGGTGCTGACCGACGAAAACCTGCTGCTGCCGCTGTTGTACGCCCTGCCCGCCGATATAGGCCGCGTGAACGTCACGATGGGTTTCCCCCTGCGTCAGAGCCTTGCCTACACCTTCGTCGAACGCCTTGTGGAGCTGCAGAACCACCGCCGCAAAAAGGGCGGCGGCTGGACCTTCTACCATGCCGACGTGGCGGGTATTCTGGCGCATCCCTATGTCGCCGAGTGCGACGCCGCGCTGACCCGCACGATGCACGAGGAGATCGTCCGCGACCGGCGGATTTCGGTCGATGCCGCATGGCTGGGCCGCAACGGACTGCTGAAACGGATCTTTTCGCCTGCGGCGGAGTGGCGCGAGCTGTCCGATTACCTGCTGGGCGTGATCGCCGCCGTGGCGCGCCAGCCCTACGAGGGCGACGACGCCAGACAGCGGGTCGAATTTCTGGCCGTCATCGCCGAGCAGGTGACCAAACTGCGCAACTCGCTCGACGAATGCGACATCGAGCTTGCGACCGAGGTGTATACCTCGCTGCTGCGCCGCCATTTGCAGACGCTGCGCATCCCCTTCGAGGGCGAACCGCTGGAGGGGATTCAGATCATGGGTATTCTGGAGACCCGCAACGTCGATTTCGAGAACGTCATCCTTCTCTCGATGAACGACGACAATTTTCCGGGCAACCACGTCGCGCAGTCGTCGTTCATTCCCTATAACCTGCGTGCGGCCTACGAACTGCCCACGCCCGAACATCACGAAGGGGTCTATGCCTACTATTTCTACCGTCTGATCCAGCGCGCGAAGAGCGTGCACATGCTCTACTGTTCGCATGCCGACGACAAATCGACGGGCGAGCCGAGCCGCTATATCTACCAGCTGGATTACGAAAGCGGTTTCGACGTGCGCAGGATCGAGGTGGGGGTGGACGTGAACCTCGCCGAGACGGCTCCGATCGAGGTGGCGAAGGACGGGGAGGTGATGCGGCGGCTGGAACGCTTCGTCGATGCCGAAAGTCCCGCCGCGCTTTCGCCGACGGCGTTTTTCCGCTACGTGGCCTGCCCGCTGCGCTTCTATTTCCACTCCGTGGCCCGGCTCGAAGCCGACGACGAGATTTCGGAGGAGGTCGATGCGCCGATGTTCGGCACGATCCTTCACGCCGCAGTGCAGACGCTCTACGCCCGGATCGTGGGCGAGGAGCATCCCGGCCAGACCCTGCGGGCGATGATCCGTTCGGGCGAGGTCGCCGCGGCGGTCGAGCGGGCGATCAACGAAAATTATTTGCAGGACGAACGCGCTTCGGCCGAAGATTATACGGGCAACCTGCTGCTGGTGAAGGATATCGTCACGCGCTACCTGCGTGGCGGGGTGATGCCTTACGATGCGGCGCACGATGCGTTCGCCGTGTCGGGACTGGAGGAGCGGGTGGCTTATTCCTTCCCGTTCCGCGCCGGGGAGCGCGAGCTGGAGATGAAGTTCGGGGGCATCGCCGACCGTATCGACACGCTCAGCGACGGCGCGCTGCGGGTCGTGGACTACAAGACCGGGGCGCCGCATCTGGAGTTCGACGGCGTGGAGAGCCTTTTCACCGGAACCGGCAAACAGCGGCTGTCCAATATCCTGCAGACGCTGCTCTATTCGATGATCCTGCACCATACGCGGGGCTGCGACGCCGAACCCGCGCTCTACTACGTCCGCAGCATGAACCGCCCTGACTATTCGCCGCAGCTGGACGACAAGCAGCTGGGCGTCAGGGGGGCGCGCTATACGCTTTACCGCGAACGTTTCGAGGAGCTGCTGCGCGCGCAGCTGGCCGAAATGTACGACCCCGCGGTGCCGTTCCGCCAGTGCGAGGACGCCGATACGTGCAAGTTCTGCGATTTCCGGATAATCTGCAAACGGGGCTGAGACGGCTCAGAGTTTCACCCTGAAATACGACGCTCCGCTGCGGCGGGCCGCTTCGAGACCGATCTCGGAATCCTCGAAAATCAGGGTCTCGCGCGGCGTGCAGCCCTCGCGGCGCATGGCTTCCAGAAAACAGTCCGGGGCGGGTTTGCTGCGCGCGACGTCGGCGCCCGAAAGAATCCCGTCCACCGCGTTTTCCTCCGGCAGTCTCTCTTCTTTGCGTGACGTGTCTTCGTCCGGCGTTTCGAGACGTCGGACGGCTTGTGGTCCGGCGATTCCCAGATGCCGCATGGCGTTGTCGATATTGGCGCGGCTGCCCGTCGAGACGATCCACACGCGGCCGCCCTGCGCACGGAACTGCCGGCAGAAATCCCATAACGGCCTATTGAGCCGCACGGTGTCGAAAAACGTGGGGTAGAGCGCGATCTTGCGCAGCCGCAGCCGTTCGCGTTCGGCCGGGTCGGCGATGCCGATCCGGGTCAGGAACTCGTCGCACCGCATGCCGAAATAGCGAGCCGCATACTCCTCTTCGGTGAGCGTATAACCCGCTTCGCGCAGTGTGGCGACATAGGCGAGCGTGTTGGCACGCCGGGTGTCGGCCAGCGTGCCGTCGAAATCCAGAAGGATCAGTTTTATTTCGGAGCCGGGGTGTGTCATGTCGTGGCGGAAAATAGGGAACGCCGCAGAAGGCGCGGTTTTTTGAGTTGCGGTGCAGGCTGTCAATCGAACGACTGCATGCCCGACTGGGCGATGCGCATCAGACGCTGGTATTCGGTGGGCGAAAGCTCCATGAAGAAGTAGTGGATCGGGTCCACGCGCATGCCGTTGTAGCGGACTTCGTAATGGAGGTGGGGCGCCAGCGAAAGGCCCGTGTCGCCCGAAAGGGCGATGATGTCGCCGCGGCGCACCTGCTGGCCCTTGCGGACGTTGATCTTCGAGAGGTGGTTGTACGAAGTCTCGTAGCCGTTGCCGTGGTCGATGACGACGGTCTGTCCCGACGTCGAGTTGCGCTGGGCCACCTCGCGCACCGTTCCGTCGGCCGTGGCGAAGACGCGCGACCCTTCGGGAATGGTGTAGTCCACGCCCTGATGCGATTGCAGCGTCTTGTAGAAGGGGTGGATGCGCATGCCGTACGAAGCCGTGAGCAGCGTCAGCTGCTTGTTGATCACGGGCTGGATCGACGGGATGTTGTCGCACCGGCTGCCGGCCGAGTCGATGCGCGCCTGCAGGTCGAGGTAGGTGTCGTTCAGCTCGTCGAGCCGCGTCTCCATTTCGGCCACGCGTTCGCGCAGCTCGCGTTTGAGACGGCGCGACGAACGGTTGAAGATGTTTTCGTAGGTGGCGGCCTGCTTGCGCTCGTACTCCGAGTCGAAGTCGTAGGGGTCCGACTCGAAGAGGATGCGGAAGACGTTGCGGTCGCGCTCCGAGAGGTTGCGCATCACCGTCGTCAGCGTGTCGTATCGCTGGACGAGGGCCGTGTATTCGCGGCGCAGGCGGTCGGTCGAGTGCTTGAGCTCGTACTCGACGGGCGTGTCGAAGAACACCGAGAAACCGATGTAGTAGAGCACGGCGACGCCCGCCCATACGAAGAAATGGATCGTGGCGCGTATGATGTTCTGTTTGCGGCGCTTACGCTTGCGAAGCCGTATCAGGTCCTTTTTCCCGGCCATACGTTACATTTCGAAATTGGTTTCACGCATCCGCGCCATCAGGTCGTCGTATTCGGCGGCGGTCATGTCGCGGTTGAAATAGTTGACCGGATTCACGGGCGTACCCTTGTGAATCACTTCGTAGTGGAGGTGGGGGCCTGTCGAGCGGCCTGTGTTGCCCGTTTCGGCGATCACCTGACCGCGGGTCACGCGTTCGCCCGGTTTGACCAGCACCTTGCTCAGGTGGGCGTAGCGGGTCTTGTAGCCGAAACCGTGGTTTACGAGCACCTGATAGCCGTAGCCGCCGTTGTAGCCGCTGCCGACGGCCAGTTCCACCTCGCCGTCGCCGGTGGCGTATACCGGCGTACCCCGGTCGCAGCCGAAATCGACGCCCGTGTGGGCCTGCACGCGGTGGAGTACGGGGTGGTAGCGGCGCGGCGAGAATGCGCCGATGTGGTTGTTGTGCAGCGCCGAACGGTCGATGGGCCAGATGGCCGGAACCGCCGCCGACATCTTCTCCTTGTCCTGCGAGAAGGCCTGCAGTTCGTCGAACGACACCGATTCGAGGTAGAGCGTGCGGGCCAGCGCGTCGAGCTGCCGCCACGTGCCGACCATCAGCGGGGCGTAGTCGTCGTCGAGCAGCGCGGCGTATTTGGTGTCGGGGTAGGGCTGCCAGACGCCTTCGATCGACATCGTGTCGGTCGAGAAGAGCGAACGGTAGACGTAGTTGTCGCGGTGGCGTATTTCGTCCACGTGGCGCTGCGCTGTGCGGATGCGGTCCTGCAGGATGCGGTATTTGATCACCAGATCGCGGTTCTCGCGGATGATGCGGTACATCTTCGGGGTGTAGAAGAAGTAGGAGAAGAGTACGTTGGCGATCGAGACGAGAATGAAGCCGATGAGTATCTTGCGGATCAGACGGTAGGTGCGCAGGCGGAACGGGGCGGTGACCACGTCGCGCGTCAGTGTCTGCGCCTCGTGCGTCAGCGTGTGTGTATCCGATCTTTGCCCTTTTTGCCCCATCGTGGAAAAAACTCCTGTTAATAGGATGCAAATTTAACTTTAATTGTGTAATTTTGCAACCCGAAATCACAAACGAAAGAATCGGATAAAATCTTATATATGGAATCGAATAAAATTCGCCGCGCCTTTCTCGACTTCTTCGAGAGCAAGGGCCATGTGATCGTGCCTTCGGCGCCGATGGTCGTGAAGGGCGACCCCACGCTGATGTTCACCAATGCGGGCATGAACCAGTTCAAGGACATCTTTCTGGGCAACGCGCCCCGCAAATATCCGCGTGCGGCCGACACCCAGAAGTGCCTGCGCGTGTCGGGCAAGCACAACGACCTCGAAGAGGTGGGCCACGACACCTATCACCACACGATGTTCGAGATGCTGGGCAACTGGTCTTACGGCGACTACTTCAAGAAGGAGGCGATCGAGTGGGCGTGGGAGCTGCTGGGCGGCGTCTACAAACTGCCGGCCGACCGCATGTACGCCACGGTTTTCGAAGGCTCGGAGGAGGACGGCGTGCCCTTCGATCAGGAGGCTTACGACTACTGGAAGCAATTCCTGCCCGAAGACCACATCATCCGCGGTAACAAGCACGACAACTTCTGGGAGATGGGCGAGACGGGTCCCTGCGGTCCCTGCTCGGAGATTCATTTCGACCTGCGCGATGAGGCGGAGATCGCCGCCAAGCCGGGCCGCGAGATGGTCAATGCGGGCCATCCGCAGGTGATCGAGATCTGGAACCTCGTCTTCATGCAGTTCAACCGCAAGGCCAACGGCTCGCTGGAGCCGCTGCCGGCCCGCAACGTCGATACGGGCATGGGCTTCGAGCGTCTGTGCATGATTCTGCAGGGCAAGAAGTCCAATTACGACACCGACGTTTTCCAGCCTACGATCCAGCGCATTTCGCAGCTGTCGGGCAAGGCTTACGGCGCCGACGCCAAGTGCGACGTGGCGATGCGCGTCATCGCCGACCACCTGCGCGCCATCGCCTTTTCGATCGCCGACGGCCAGCTGCCGTCGAACGTCAAGGCCGGTTACGTCATCCGCCGCATCCTGCGCCGCGCCGTGCGTTACGGCTATACCTACCTCGGCTTTACGGAGCCGACGATCTGCAAGCTCGTTCCCGGACTGGTGGAGCAGATGGGGGAGCAGTTCCCCGAACTGAAGGCCCAGCAGTCGCTGATCGAAAAGGTGATCGAGGAGGAGGAGGCTTCGTTCCTGCGTACGCTGGCCACGGGCATCAACCTGCTGGACGGCGTGATCGAAAAGACCAAGGGCGAGGGCCGGGAGCTGATTTCGGGCAAGGACGCCTTCGAACTCTACGATACGTTCGGCTTCCCGATCGACCTGACGGAGCTGATCGCCCGCGAGCAGGGCGTCGGCGTGGACCTCGCGGCCTTCGAAACCGAACTGCAGGCCCAGAAGGAGCGTTCGCGCAACGCCGCGGCCGTCGATACCGACGACTGGGTGGAGCTGTTCCCCATCAGGGAGAGTCTCTTCACGGGGTACGACACGCTGACCGAGCAGGTCCGGATCGCCCGCTACCGCCGCGTGACCTCCAAAGGCAAGACCTCTTACCAGCTGGTCTTCGACCGCACGCCGTTCTACGGCAATTCGGGCGGTCAGATCGGCGACATCGGCTATATCGAGAACGCCGACGAGCGCATCGCGGTCGTGGCCACCGAGAAGGAAAACGGACTGATTATCCATATCGTCAGGGAGCTGCCCGAAAATCCCGCAGCCGGGTTTACGGCCGTCGTGGACGCCGCGAAGCGTCAGGCCGCGGCCAACAACCATACGGCCACGCACCTCATGCACGAGGCGCTGCGCAAGGTCCTCGGACAGCATGTCGAGCAGAAAGGCTCGATGGTGACGCCCGAAATCCTGCGTTTCGACTTCTCGCATTTCCAGAAGATGACCCCGCAGGAGCTGCGCGAGGTCGAGATGCTCGTAAACCGCGCCGTGCGGGCCAACTATCCGCTCGAAGAGAACCGCGAAGCCACCAAGGAGGAGGCCGAGAAATGCGGTGCGATGATGCTCTTCGGCGAGAAGTACGGCGACAAGGTGCGCATGGTCCGCTTCGGCTCGTCGGTCGAGTTGTGCGGCGGTACGCATACCAGCGCCACGGGCAACATCGGCTTCTTCAAGATCCTGAACGAAAGCGCCATTTCGGCCGGCGTGCGCCGTATCGAGGCCGTGACGGGCGAGCGCGCCGAGCAGATCATCTATGCCGCCGAGGACACGATGCGCGACATCAGCGACTATCTGCATAACCCGCAGGTGCTGCAGGCCGTCAAGAAGATGTTCGAAAGCAACGAAGCGCTGTCGAAGGAGGTCGAGACCATGCGCCGCGAGCAGGTTGCGCAGTGGGCCGATAAGATCATCGCCTCGACGCCCGAACGCCGCGGCGTGCAGCTGATCGCCACGCAGACCGACCGTACGCCCGAATTCGTCAAGGATCTGGCCTATTGTCTGCGTGCGCGTGCTCCGAAACTGGTGCTCGTGCAGGGTTCGGTCAACGACGGCAAGCCGATGCTGACGGTGATGCTCGGCGAAGAGATCACGGCGCAGGGCGTAAATGCCGGAGCCGTGGTGCGCGAAGCCGCGAAGCTGATGCAGGGCGGCGGCGGCGGTCAGGCGTTCTTCGCCACGGCCGGCGGCAAGAACCCCGACGGGCTGCAGGCGGCCATCGACAAGGCCGTGGAGCTGATCATGGCGCAGCTGCATTAGGCTGCACGGCGTTCGGCGGCGAACCGCCTTTTGGCAAGTCGCCGACTGACGTATTTGCGGCGGGGGGGGCTGATCTCTTCCGGCAGCGATTTTTCAGCAGCGGTTTTCCGACGGAGATGCTGGCTGCGAGCTTCCGGCGGCGGTTCTCGGTTGACGTATTTACGGCGGGGCGGGTGTGATTTTCCGGCGGCAATGTTCGGCGACGGGTTCCCGGTTGCAATTTACGGCGGCGGGTTCCCGGTTGCAATGTCTGGCGGCGGTTCCGACACGGTTTCCGGTCGCGCTGCGACGGATATTTGCCGGGTGCGGAATCGGCGGTGCGCAGGCCAAACGGTGCGACGGCATGGGCCGGAGCGAAACAGATGAGATAATTACTAAAAACAAACGATTATGAATAACAAGGTATTATTGATGATCCTCGACGGCTGGGGCAACGGCCATCACGACAAGGCCGATGTGATTTCGACCGTGCATCCCGAATATATCTCGGCCATGACGGAGAAATATCCCCACGCCCAGCTGCGCACCGACGGCGAGAACGTCGGCCTGCCCGAAGGACAGATGGGCAACTCGGAGGTCGGACACCTCAATATCGGCGCCGGCCGCGTGGTTTATCAGGATCTCGTGAAGATCAACCGCGCCTGCCGCGACAACTCGATCATGGAGAATCCTGAGGTGAAGGCGGCGTTCGAATACGCCAAAAAGAACGGCGTGAACATGCACTTCATGGGGCTGGTGTCGGACGGCGGCGTACACTCGTCGCTGGAGCACCTCTTCAAGTTGTGCGACATTTCGGCGGCCTACGGCCTCGACAATACCTACGTGCATTGCTTTATGGACGGCCGCGACACCGACCCGCGCAGCGGCAAGGGTTTCATCGCCGACCTCGAAAAGCACCTCGCCGCCACGACGGGCAGGATCGCTACGGTGATCGGCCGTTATTACGCCATGGACCGCGACAAGCGCTGGGAGCGTGTGAAGATCGCATACGACGCGCTGGTCAACGGCATCGGCGAACGTTCGTCGGACATGGTCGAAGCCGTCCAGAAGTCGTATGACGAGGGCGTGACGGACGAGTTCATCAAGCCTTTCGTGCGCATCGACGAGAACGGACAGCCCGTCGGCATGATCCGCCCGAACGACGTGGTGATCTTTTTCAACTACCGCAACGACCGCGCCAAGGAGCTGACCGTCGTGCTGACGCAGGAGAACATGCCGGCCGAAGGAATGCACACCATGCCGCTCTACTACTGCTGCATGACGCCCTATGACGCCAAGTTCACGGGCCTGCACATCCTCTTCGACAAGGAGAACGTACCCAACACCATCGGCGAGTACGTCTCGAAGCTGGGCCTGCGGCAGCTGCGCATCGCCGAGACCGAGAAATACGCCCACGTCACGTTCTTCCTGAACGGCGGCCGCGAAGCGGAGTTCGAAGGCGAAGAGCGTATCCTCGTGGCGTCGCCCAAGGTCGCCACGTACGACCTTCAGCCCGAAATGAGCGCTCCGGAAGTGGCTGACAAGCTGGCCGCCGCGCTCGGTGAGCAAAAATTCGACTTCATCTGCCTGAACTTCGCCAACGGCGACATGGTGGGCCATACGGGCGTTTACGAGGCCATCGTCAAAGCGGTGAAGGCCGTAGACGGATGCGTCGCCAAGGTCGTCGAAGCGGCCAAGGCCAACGGTTACGAGGTCGTGATGATCGCCGACCACGGCAACGCCGACAACGCCGTCAATGCCGACGGTACGCCCAATACGGCGCACTCGCTCAATCCGGTGCCCATCGTGGTCGTTTCGGACCGCGTGAAGTCGGTGCACGACGGCATCTTGGCCGACGTGGCTCCCACGGTGCTCCGCCTGATGGGCCTCGAACAGCCTGCCGAAATGACCGGCAAGGCGCTCGTGGAGCTGAAATAGCCCGCTTGCTGACACAAAAAATCCCGCACCGTAAAGTGCGGGATTTTTGTTTCGGGGCGGAATCCGGTTCCGGGTGCGGAACGGTTTTCGGCCGGATGCTTCGCGCTGCCCTTAGTCGAGTTCCTCCTTGAACTTTTCGATCCAGCCGGGTAAGAGACGCAGGGCGTGCGCCATTTGGTATTCGGTATTCGTCCGGTTGTTTGTGATGAATTCCATGGCGACCTTGAAGCAGTTGTCCTCTCCGTCTCGCTCCGCCGAACACTTGCAAACGAATTTGTCCCGGTTCTGATCGTTGGAAATCGCCAGCAGTTTGTCATAAGGGACGTCGGCAGTGAAATTCGCCGATACCTCCACATAAGCGTAATCCATGTCCGCCACTTCTTTTATGATGGCGTAGTAGTTGATTCCCTGTACTTTGAACAGAATGTCCCTGTCTTCGTCGAACGTTGGGACATAGCCTTCGCGCTTCAGAAAAGCGAAGATATCCTCCCGGACGTTCTGCTGGGCGAAGAGCGCGGAAACCGTGCCGAAAATCAGGAGCAGGGTGAGCGTAAATTTCTTCATGCCGATTCTTTTTTTAGGTTATTGGAATAGTCAAAGATAATGAATTCCTGCGCATGATGGAGCGGAACCGGACGAAATTTGTGCGGGTGTGGGTTCCTCCGAACAACGTCAGTTGTTTCGGCAATCGTACCGCCTTCTGCAGAAGATTCGCGCCGCGGACCTCCGGGGCTGCCTTGGGTGATGGCGCGGACCGGAAGTTTTTCGTCTGCGGCGATCGCTGCTGCGCATGACGGAGTCAGTAGAGTTCGATGAATTCGTACGTATTGCCTACGGCGGCGAGGTAGCGCAGGAACTCGCTGCGGGAGACGACCACCGTGGCGCGGTTGTCGTTGGGGTGGAACGAATAAGCCGGGAATCTCTCCAGATTCCGGTCCAGAAACAGGTGTACGTGGTGCTCTGGGTCGTTGATCAGCCCGAAGGGCGACACCGAGCCGGGACGCAGTCCGAGCCAGCGCTCCATGCGCTGCTCCGAGGCGAACGAGAGCTTGCCCTGCCGCAGGCGGCGTTCGAGGTCGTGGATGGCGAGGTTCTGCTCGCAGTCGAACGCCACGAGGTAGTGGCGGTTGCCCTTGTGGTTGCGGAAAAAGAGGTTCTTGCAGTGCTTCGAGCCGTCGTCGCGCCAGTATCGGCGTGCGATTTCGATGGTCGGGGCTTCGGGGTGTTCGTACCACGTGTAGGCGATGCCGTGGCTGTCGAGCCAGTCGAAGACTTTTTGGCGTCGGTCGGTCGTTTCCATCGTTTTTGAAACTGTTTTTCAGTAATATATGGGCCGTCCCTTGATTCTCCGGATGAAATGGCGGAACCGGACGATCCAATGGGGCAGCAGGTGAAGCGATTCGGGAAGGGTGAGGTACATCCACAGGATTTTCTTTCCGACGATGGGATGATGCATCGAATCGGCGTCGAAATATTGCCTGAACAGCTCCCGGTTGCGGATGATTTCGCGCTGCAAAGCGCGGTTGCCGGCCGCATCTGTCGTACTGATCGACCTTGCGAGATTTGTCAGTCCGTGTTCCGAATAGGCTTCGGCCAGATATTCGGGATCGGTGATCCCGAACCGTTCGGTCAGCGCCTGCTGTTTGGCCAGTATCGACACTCCGGCGCGAAATGTTTCGGCGGCGGGCTGCCGCCGCTGCGAAAGCGACGTTCCGTCGGGGCAGACCTGATAATGGTAATAGGTACCCGAACGCAGAATGATCTGCCGGACGTGGCTCAGGTATCCGAGTACGAAGACGAGATCCTCGCAAATGGAGAGCCCGGTGTCGAACCGGAGCGCTTCCCGGCGGATCAGCGGGAGGGAGAACAGTTTGCAGTAGGTCCATCCGTCGCGCAGCAGGCGGTTTTCGACGATTATTTTCCCCAGCTCGCCTTGCGTGCCGGTGGTGTCGGGGTAGTCGTAAAGCTCCGTGCGGTTTTGGGCGATGTATTCGATGGCGACGCCTTGGCTGACCAGCAGGTCGCCGTCGGGCAGCGGGGTGCGGAAAAATGCAGCCAGATATTGGTGATCGACCCGGTCGTCGCAGTCCATGAATGCGACGTAACGGCTTTCGGCCAACTCCAGTCCCCGGTTCCGGGCCGCGGAGACTCCGCCGTGCGGCAGACGCATGACCCGGATGCGCGGATCGCGTCTGGCGTATTGCTCGCCGATGTCGGCCGTCCGGTCGGTGGAGCCGTCGTCCATCACCAGCACTTCGAAATCCCGGAACGTCTGGGCCAGCAGGTCGTCGAGACAGTTCGGGAGATAATTTGCGGCGTTATAGGCGGGAACGATAAGGGTCAGCAGAGGTCTCCCGGTCATTATCCTATGTGATAAAAGGTTTTGATATTCTCCTCGACGCATCCTACCAGCACGTCCACGGCTTCGCGGGGCGACCATGCGTTGTGGGGCGAGAGCAGCAGGCGGTCGGGTTCGCGGATGCCGAGCAGCGGACTGTCGGCGGCGAAGGGTTCGCGCGAGAAGACGTCGAGGGCCGCGCCGGCGATCGAACCCCGGTCGAGCGCTTCGGCCAGCGCCGCTTCATCGACGATGCCGCCGCGGGCGACGTTTATGAGGAGGGCCGAGCGTTTCATGACCGACAATTCCGGCGCGCCGATCAGTCCGCGGGTGCGGTCGTTCAGCGGGGCGTGGATCGAGACGATGTCGGAACGGCCCAGCAGTTCGGTGAGCGGAAGCGCGGGGTAAGGCTCTTCGCGCACGACGCCCGACGTCGAGGTGTAGCATACTTCGCAGCCGAATGCCGCCGCCAGCCGCGCCACCTCGCGGCCGATGGCGCCGAGTCCGACGATGCCCCATTTCGAGCCGTAGAGCTGGTGGGTGGGCAGTGCGAAATGGAACTGCTGTCCGGCGGCGGAGTAGGCGCCGCTCTTGACGTAACGGTCGTAATAGACGATGTTGCGGCGCAGTGCGATGGCCGCTCCGAGGGTGGTTTCGGCCACGGAGTGCGTCGAGTAGCCTGCGGCGTTCTTTACCTCGATCCCCAGCTCGGCCGCGGCTTCGAGGTCGATGTTGTTGGTTCCGGTGGCGGCCACGCAGATCAGCCGCAGCCGGGGCAGGGACCGAAGCGTTTCGCGGCGCAGGACCACCTTGTTGGTGATTATCACGTCGGCTTCGCGGCAGCGGTCGGGAAGCTCTTCCGGCGTCGTGCGGGCGTAACCCTTGTATTCGCCCAAGGCTTGGAGCCGGCCGAGGTCGGCGCCTCCGAGTGTGTACTCGTCCAGAAATACGATGTTCGGTTTCATAAGGATATGCGGTTTTAGTTCATTTCTCCGATCAGGCCGCGGATTACGACCGACGCGCAGCCGATACCGAACAGCGCGGGGATGTAGGATATGGTGCCGACGTTCGACTTCTTGTTCTGCTCCTCGCAGAGGATCAGCGCCCCTTCGCGCATCGGTTCGGGCGAGTAGACGGCCCGGAAACCGCTACGGACGCCGATTTTGTGGAGCCGCTTGCGCAGCATGTGGGCCAGCGGACAGTGGTGGGTCTTGGAGATGTCGGCGATCTCCATCTTCGTCGGGTCGGTCTTGGCCCCTGCGCCCATCGAGCTGACCAGCGGCAGCGAACGGTCCAAAGCACCCTTTATCAGCGCCAGTTTGGGCGAGAGGGTGTCGATGGCGTCCACTGCGTAGTCGTATTTCGCGGCGTCGAGCAGCAGGTCGGTCTCCTCGTCCTTGATGTAACGGTCGACCACCGTGAGTTCTATTTCCGGGTTGATGTCGCGCAGGCGTTCGGCCAGAATTTCGGCTTTCCGGCGGCCGACGGTCGAGTGGAGGGCGACCAGCTGGCGGTTGATGTTGCTCGGCGCCACGTCGTCGGCGTCGGCGATGGTCATGCGGCCCACGCCGGCCCGGACGATCATCTCGGCGGCATAGGCGCCCACGCCGCCCAGCCCGACGACCAGTACGTGGGCCTTTCGGAGCAGGTCGAGTTTCTCTTTGCCGAGCAGCAGCTCGGTGCGTTCAAGCCAATTATCCGTATTCATTTTCAAGTGCTGTGTTCGTTTTATCGGGCCGGGAGCGGCGGCGTTCCGGCCGCCTTGTCCTGCCCTTGCGGCCCGGCCGTAAATATCCGTCCGTAGTTTTCCAGCGTCGCCCGTCGCAGTTCCTCCGGCGTGACGCCTTTTACCTTCGCGGCGCGCGCGTAGATCTCCTCGATCGGGACGTCGCTGTCGTCGGTTTCGAGAAAAAGCCGCGAGAGGGGCGTTTCGCGCAGGGATTCCAGCGTCTTGGGCGATGCGAAGGCGCGCAGACCGAACGAAAGGTAATAACCTTTTCCGACGGCCCGGCGGGCCTGTTCGGGCGATCCGATGAAGCCGTGAAAAATCACCGCGCGGGGCCGGCAGGCGTCCAGTTCGCGCATGACCGGCTCGAAAGCCCTGACGCAGTGCAGCACCACGGGCATTTGCCGTTCGTGCGCCAGCGCGAGCTGCGCCCTGAACGCCGCCAGCTGTACCGCACGGTCGGCGCCGCGCACGAAATCGAGTCCCGTTTCGCCGACCGCCTGCACCTCGCCGAGCGACGGCACGATCGTGCTAACGTCTTCTTTGTCAGCATTCCACGGATGAATTCCGGCTGTCCGCAGTTCGATGCCGCGGCCGGTCGGGCGGTGGGTGTGTATGTTGACGAATCGATCGGTCATCGCGACAAATGTACGAATTTTAAGTAAATTAAAAAATAATAGATATTGCATACCGGATTCTCGGAAAAAATTCGTATTTTCGCACGCGAATTATGGCTGTTAGCACACTAACAACGCACGACGAACCCAAAATATATCCAAACATAACAATCAAAATCTTTAACCATGTCGAAAATCATTACACTACGCAAGGGTCTCGACATCAATCTCCGGGGAAAGGCTCAGGAGTCTCTGGCCGACGCGCCGCTGGCTTCGGAGTATGCCCTCTCGCCTCTCGATTTCGAGGGCGTGACTCCCAAGTTGCTGGTTAAGGTGGGCGATGAGGTGAAAGCCGGTACGCCGCTGTTCTTCAACAAGTACAGCGAGCGCATCCTCTTCACGTCGCCCGTCAGCGGTACGGTTGCGGCCGTCAACCGCGGCGAGAAGCGCAAGATTCTCTCCGTGACCGTGACGCCCGCCTCCGTACAGAGCTACGAGGAGTTCGCGAAGCCCGATCTGCAGAAGGCTTCCCGCGAGGAGATTGTCGAGCTGCTGCTCAAGTCGGGTCTCTGGCCCATGATCGTGCAGCGACCCTACGGCGTTATCGCCGACCCGAACGACACGCCGAAAGCGGTCTTCATCTCCGCCTTCGATTCCGCGCCGCTGGCTCCGGACTACAACTACGTCCTGCGCGCCGAGCAGAAGAACCTCCAGACCGGTATCGACGTAATGCGCAAACTCACTTCGGGCAAGGTGCATCTTTCGGTGCGCGCCAAGGCCGAGGGGCAGATGACTGCGCTCAAGGGCGCCGAGACGCATGCCTTCGCGGGCAAGCACCCCGTCGGCAACGTCGGCGTGCAGATCCACCACATCGACCCCGTGAACAAGGGCGAAGTCGTGTGGACGGTCAACATTCAGGATCTGGCGATCATCGGCCGTCTGTTCAACGAGGGCCGCGTCGATATGACGAAGATCATCGCCGTGGCCGGCTCGGAGATCGAAAAGCCGCAGTACTGCCGCATCATCGCGGGCGCCAAGGTCGATTCGATCCTCAAGGGCAACGTGAAGCCTCAGAAGGAGGGCGACCATGTGCGCATCATTTCGGGCAACGTGCTCACGGGTACGAAAACCGCGGCCGACGGCTTCATCGGTTTCTATGCCAACCAGCTGACGGTGATTCCCGAAGGCGACAAGTTCGAGCTGCTGGGCTGGGCGATGCCCCGTTTCAACAAATTCTCCGTATCGCGCGCCTACTTCTCGTGGCTCTGCCCCAAGAAGGAGTACAATCTCGATACCAACATGAACGGCGGCGAGCGTCCGTTCGTGGTGACGGGCCTTTACGAGCGGTATCTGCCGATGGACATCTACCCGATGTACCTGCTCAAGGCGTGTCTCGCCGGCGACATCGACAAGATGGAAAACCTCGGCATCTACGAAGTGGTCGAAGAGGATTTCGCGCTTTGCGAGTTCGTCGATCCCTCGAAGATCGAGATTCAGCAGATCATCCGCGACGGTATTAACTTAATGATTAAGGAGGCTTAACGATGAGCGCATTACGCAATTTAGTAGACAAGCTCAAGCCCACGTTCACCAAGGGTGGCAAGCTGGGCTTCTTGGAATCGACGTTCGATGCGTTCGAAACGTTCCTGTTCGTACCCGACACGACGACTTCCAAAGGCGCGCATATCCGCGACTGCAACGACATGAAGCGTACGATGATCATGGTGGTCGTCGCCCTGATGCCGGCGCTTCTGTTCGGTTTCTATAACACGGGTTACATGCACTTCCTCTCACAGGGCGTGCAGCCCGAATTCTGGGCTTCGCTCTGGTTCGGATTCCTCAAGGTGCTCCCCCTGATCGTCGTTTCGTACGTCGTGGGTCTGGGCATCGAGTTCGCATTCGCCCAGTTCCGCGGCCACGAGGTCAACGAGGGCTTCTTGGTGTCGGGTCTGCTGATCCCGATGATCATGCCGGTGGACATTCCGCTCTGGATGGTGGCTCTCTCGACCGCCTTCGCCGTCGTCTTCGGCAAGGAGGTGTTCGGCGGTACGGGTATGAACGTCTTCAATCCCGCGCTGCTGGCGCGCGCCTTCGCCTTCTTCGCCTATACGCCCTCGATGTCGGGCGCGACGGTGTGGATCGCGGGCATGACCTCCGGCGAGGGCGTGGTGGACGGCTTCTCCGGCGCAACGGCGCTCGAAAACCTGAGCACCACGGGCCAGATGGGCTATTCGGCCATGGACGCCTTCCTCGGTTTCATTCCGGGCTGCGTGGGCGAGACTTCGACGCTGGCGATCCTGATCGGCGCGGCGATCCTGCTCTTCACGGGCGTCGCTTCGTGGCGCACGATGGTCTCGGTGTTCGTCGGCGGTCTGGCGATGGGCTATCTCTTCCAAGCGCTCGGCGTGACGACCTATCCGGCATGGTGGCACCTGATCGTCGGCGGTTTCGCTTTCGGTGCGGTCTTCATGGCCACCGATCCCGTCACCTCGGCGCAGACCGACAAGGGCAAATACATCGTGGGTCTGATGACCGGTGCGCTGGCCGTGCTGATCCGTGTGGTCAATCCGGCCTATCCCGAAGGCATGATGCTGTCGATCCTCTTCATGAATGCGCTGGCTCCGCTGGTGGACTACTATGTGGTCGAGGCGAACATCTCGCGCAGAAAGAAACGTGTTAAACTGGCAAAATAGGGGAGAATATGGCAACGAAAAAATTCAAATGCACCGTTTGCGGCTACATTCACGAAGGAGACGCCGCACCCGAAAAATGCCCGGTCTGCATGGCCCCCGCCTCGGCGTTCGTCGAACTGAAGGACGAGAAGAAAAAGGGGCTGTTCAGCGACAAGAACGGCAACGCATATATTATAATGTACTCGACGGTGATGGTGGTCATCGTAGCGACGCTGCTGGCCGTGGCCGCACTTTCGCTCCAGTCGCGCCAGTACGCCAACGAGCTGAACGAGAAGAAGCAGTCGATCCTTTCGTCGCTCTCGGCGCAGGGTGAGAATTACGACGCCTTCATCAAGGGCTACGTGCTCGACGCCGACGGCAACGAGCTTGAAGGCGAGGATGTCTTCGAGCTGCTGAAGGACCTTCAGGGCGCTTTCGACGACGGCAAGTTCCCCGTATTCGAAGCCGCCGACGGCCGCGTGGTGATTCCCGTGACCGGCATGGGCCTCTGGGGACCCGTCTGGGGTTATATCGCCCTCGAAAAGGATATGGACACCGTGGCCGGTATCATCATGGCCCACAAGGGCGAGACCCCCGGTCTGGGCGCCGAGATCGCAACGCCGAAATATCAGGCGCAGTTCGTCGGCAAGAAGATCTTCAAAGGCGACGAGTTCGTCTCCGTGAAACTGCGCAAGGGCGGCGCTCAGGATCCCGAACATGAGGTCGACGCCATTTCCGGCGGTACGAAGACCTCGGACGGCGTGACGGCGATGCTCTACAACAGCATGGAACACTACCTGCCGCTGCTCGAAGCCAAGCGCAAGGCCGCGGTCGAGCAGGTCGTATTTGCTCCCGTGCGGGATGAGTCTAACGAAGAAAATGTAGAAAACAATGAGTAAGAACGAAAAAGAGCCTTTGTTTTCGGCTAAGAACATGAAGTTCCTGACGGGGCCGTTCTCCGCGAACAACCCGGTCATCGTGCAGATTCTGGGTATCTGCTCGGCGCTGGCCGTCACCGTACAGCTCAAACCCGCCATCGTCATGGCCTTGTCCGTGACGGTCGTGACGGGATTCTCGAATCTGGTGATGTCGCTGCTGCGCAACGGCGTGCCCTCGCGCATCCGCATCATCGTACAGCTGGTGGTTATCGCCGCGCTGGTAATTCTGGTCGATCAGGTGCTTAAAGCCTACGTTTTCGAGGTTTCCAAGCAGCTGTCGGTTTACGTGGGCCTTATCATCACCAACTGTATCGTCATGGGCCGCATCGAGGCCTTCGCGCTGGCCAACAAGCCGTGGGCGTCATTCCTCGATGGTATTGGCAACGGTCTGGGCTACGGCCTGATTCTGGTGATCGTGGCTTTCTTCCGCGAGCTTTTCGGTTCGGGTTCGCTGCTGGGCTTCCGCATCGTTCCTGAGAGCTGGTATATCGCCGAGGGCGGTTTCTACTCCAACTGCGGCCTGATGCTCTTCCCGCCGATGGCGCTGATCATCGTGGGCTGCATCATCTGGGTGCACCGTTCGCGCAACAAGGATTTACAGGAAAAATAGGAGAATAGCGTATGGAATCATTGAATATCTTTATCAGGTCGATCTTTATCGACAACATGGTCTTCGCGTTCTTCTTCGGCATGTGTTCCTACATCGCCGTTTCGAAGAGCGTCAAAACCGCCCTCGGCCTCGGCGCCGCCGTTACGTTCGTAATGGTGATGACCGTGCCGCTGAACTACTTCCTGTATGAATACGTACTCAAGGCGGGCGCTCTCGCGTGGGCCGGGCTTCCGGACGTCAATCTGGACTTCCTGACCTTCATCGTCTTCATCGCCACCATCGCGGCTTTCGTGCAGCTGGTGGAGATGGCCGTCGAGAAGTTCTCGCCGACGCTTTACAGCCAGCTGGGCATCTTCCTGCCGCTGATCGCCGTGAACTGCGCCATCATGGGCGGCTCGCTCTTCATGCAGCAGAAAGTCGACGCGCTGGAGCTTACGTCGCTCTGGCAGTCGATCGTCTACGGTCTGGGCTCCGGTCTGGGCTGGTGGCTGGCTATCGTGATGATGGCCGCGATCCGCGAGAAGACGACTTACTCGCAGATTCCTGCGGCGCTCAAGGGGCCGGGTATCGCCTTTATCATCACCGGCCTGATGGGTATCGCCTTCATGATCTTCTCCGGTATTCAGTTCTAACCTTAAAAGAGATTCGGAAAACATGGAATTGACTATTATAGTTGCAATCATTGCCTTTCTGGCTGTAACCCTCCTCTTGGTGGGGCTGCTTCTCTTCGCAAAGGCTAAACTGACCTCGTCGGGCGAAGTGACGATCGACATCAACGACGGCGAGAAGGTCATCACCGCCGAGAGCGGCTCGACGCTGCTTTCGACGCTGGCCAACAACAAGGTGTTCCTGCCTTCGGCCTGCGGCGGCGGCGGTTCGTGCGGCATGTGCAAATGTCAGGTGCTCGAAGGCGGCGGCGATATTCTGCCGACCGAAACCGGATTCATTTCGCGCAAGCTGGCCAAGGACCACTGGCGTCTGGGCTGTCAGGTCAAGGTGAAGGAAAACCTCAGGATCAAGGTCCCCGAAGCCGTGCTCGGCGTCAAGAAGTGGGAGTGTACGGTCGTCTCCAACCGCAACATTTCGACCTTCCTCAAGGAGTTCGTCGTGAAGCTGCCCGAAGGCGAGAACCTCAAGTTCCGCAGCGGCGGTTACATTCAGATCGACATCCCGAAGTACGACGCCATCAAGTTCTCGGACATGGACGTCGATGAGAAGTACCGCGCCGACTGGGACAAGTTCAAGATGTGGGATCTGGTTACGACCAACCCCGAAGACACGTTCCGCGCCTACTCGATGGCCAACCACCCGGCCGAGGGCAATATCATCATGCTCAACATCCGTATCGCCACTCCGCCGTTCGACAAGGCGACGGGCGGCTTCATGAAGGTCAATCCGGGTATCTGCTCGTCGTATGTCTTCTCGCGCAAGCCGGGCGACAAGATCACGATTTCGGGTCCTTACGGCGAGTTCTTCCTGCCGGACGACCTGCCCGACACGCAGGAGCTGATCTTCATCGGCGGCGGCGCCGGCATGGCGCCCATGCGCAGCCACCTGATGCACCTGTTCAAGACCGAGAAGACCAAGCGTCCCGTTTCGTTCTGGTACGGCGCGCGTGCGCTGAAGGAGGTTCCCTATCTCGACGAGTTCCACGCCATCGAGAAGGATTTCCCCAACTTCTCGTTCAATCTGGCACTCGACCGTCCCGATCCCGAAGCGGACGCCGCAGGCGTGAAGTACACGCCGGGCTTCGTCCACAACGTGCTGTACGAGAATTACCTGAAGAACCATCAGGCGCCTGAGGACTGCATCTATCTCATGTGCGGACCTCCGATGATGATCGCTTCGGTGGTGAAGATGCTTGACAGTCTCGGCGTGCCGCCCGAAAATATCCTCTACGACAACTTCGGTTCGTAATCCGATTTGTCGGTATTCGAATCCCCGGACAGCTGTCCGGGGATTTTTTTGTGCTACGGAACGGTCCCTTTGCGGGGACGGCGTTTCGGGAATTTTATTATATTTGTAGTAATAACCGATTTACCAACTTAAAACCAAATTCTATCGAAATGAACATTCCTTCCATTTTCTGGTTCATTCCCGCTGCCGCGGTTATCGCCCTGCTGCTGGCTTGGGCGTTTTACCGTGCGATGAAGCGCGAGGATGAAGGCACGCCGCGCATGCGCGAGATCGCCGGGCACGTGCGCCGGGGCGCCATGGCCTACCTGCGCCAGCAGTACAAGGTCGTCGCCATCGTATTCGTGGTGCTGGCGCTGTTTTTCGCCTATCTGGCCTACGGCGCCGGGGTGCAGAACCCGTGGGTGCCCTTCGCCTTCCTGACGGGCGGATTCTTTTCGGGACTGGCCGGCTATTTCGGCATGAAGACCGCGACCTACGCTTCGGCGCGTACGGCCAACGCCGCGCGCCAGTCGCTCGACCGCGGCCTGAAGGTCGCATTCCGCAGCGGCGCGGTGATGGGGCTGGTCGTAGTGGGGCTGGGCCTGCTCGACATTTCGTTCTGGTACGTCATCCTCGAATATTTCGTCGATGTCACCGGACCGCAGAAACTCGTCGTCATCACGACCACCATGCTGACCTTCGGCATGGGCGCTTCGACGCAGGCGCTCTTCGCGCGCGTCGGCGGCGGCATCTATACCAAGGCGGCCGACGTGGGCGCCGACCTCGTGGGCAAGGTCGAGGCGGGAATTCCCGAAGACGACCCGCGCAATCCCGCGACCATCGCCGACAATGTGGGCGACAACGTGGGCGACGTGGCCGGCATGGGCGCCGACCTTTACGAAAGCTACTGTGGCTCGATACTCGCCACCGCGGCCCTCGGAGCCGCCGCCTTCGCTTCGGCGGACGGGATGGCCATGCAGCTGCGCGCCGTGCTGGCGCCGATGCTGATCGCTGCCGTGGGCATCGTGCTTTCGATCATCGGCATCTTCCTCGTGCGCACCAAGGAGGGCGCCACGATGCGCGAACTGCTCCGCTCGCTGGGCGTGGGCGTCAATTTCAGTTCGCTGCTGATCGCCGGCGCGACGTTCGGCATCCTCTACCTGCTGGGAATCGAGAACTGGATCGGACTGTCGTTCTCGGTCATCACGGGACTCTTGGCCGGCATCATCATCGGGCAGGCCACCGAGTATTACACCTCGCACTCCTACAAGCCGACGCAGAAGATCGCCGGAAGCGCACAGACGGGACCCGCCACCGTGATTATCGCGGGTATCGGGTCGGGCATGATCTCGACGGCCGTTCCGGTCCTGACGATCGGCGTGGCGATTATCCTCGCCTACCTTTGCGCCATCGGCTTCGACATGGAGCATATCATGTCCGCGCAGAGTATGTCGCTGGGCCTTTACGGCATCGGCATCGCGGCGGTCGGCATGCTCTCGACGCTGGGCATCACCCTTGCCACGGACGCTTACGGCCCGATCGCCGACAATGCCGGCGGCAATGCCGAGATGAGCGGGCTGGGACCCGAAGTGCGCAAACGCACCGATGCGCTCGATGCGCTGGGCAACACGACGGCCGCCACGGGCAAGGGCTTCGCCATCGGTTCGGCCGCGCTGACGGCCCTCGCGCTGCTGGCCTCCTATATCGAGGAGATACGCATCGGACTGCTGCACAACGGCGTGACGGCCCTCGACCTGCCCAACGGCACGACGCAGCTGGTCGAGAAGGCTTCGCTCCTCGATTTTATGGAGTATTACCACGTGTCGCTGATGAATCCGACGGTGCTGATCGGCGTGTTTGTCGGCGCGATGATGTCGTTCCTGTTCTGCGGCCTGACGATGAACGCCGTGGGGCGTGCGGCCCAGAGCATGGTGAACGAGGTGCGCCGCCAGTTCCGCGAGATCAAGGGCATCCTTACGGGCGAGGGCACTCCCGACTATGCCCGTTGCGTCGAGATTTCGACGCGCGGCGCCCAGCGCGAGATGCTGCTGCCGAGTCTGCTTGCTATCGTCGTGCCGGTGGTCGTCGGCTTGGTGTTCGGCGTGGCGGGCGTCATGGGACTGCTTGTCGGCGGCCTGAGTTCGGGCTTCGTGCTGGCCGTGTTCATGGCCAATGCGGGCGGCGCGTGGGACAACGCCAAGAAGATGGTCGAAGAGGGACATTTCGGCGGTAAAGGCTCCGACTGCCACAAGGCGACCGTCGTGGGCGATACCGTGGGCGACCCCTTCAAGGATACGTCGGGTCCGTCGCTCAATATCCTCATCAAACTGATGTCGATGGTCTCGATCGTCATGGCCGGCCTGACGGTGGCTTTCCACCTTTTTTAGTCTGCCGGAATTCCTTGCTGCGACGGCTGCCTGCATCTGCGGGCGGCCGTCGCTGATTCGGCGGGAGTGCGGATTCGAGACGGGGTATCCAGTCCGACGCTCTTGAGACGTTCTCCGCCGTCTGCTGCTGGCTGCTTGTCGTCCGCCGTCGGTTGTCCGCAGCCTGCCTCTCTCCGGCGGCGGTTCTCTGCGCGTCGCTTTGTATCTGCCGCACCGCCGTCCGCCGCCATATGTGAAAAAGCCTTTCGGCCCTAACGGACGAAAGGCTTTCGTGTGTCGGAAGATCGCGTTTGCGGAGGTGCCGTTATTTCTTGCTCGCGCCGCTTTCGAGAATCGAGACGATGGAGTAGAGCGTGAAGCAGATGGCGCCGAATCCCGTCAGCACGCGCGCCGGGACGAAGTATTTGGTTTCGAACAGCGCCGCTTCGTAGAGGAACGCGGCGAGGAAAAGGCACGCCAGCGCCGTGAGTACCGGAATGATCGGAATGCGGTTGGCCAGCGGGAAATCGGCGTGCCAGATCTTCGCCAGCAGGATCACCTTGCTCGAAATGCTCCAGCAGATCAGCGCCAGTCCGATCAGCACGAAGCCCACGAAATTGATCGACTCGCCCCGGAATGTGAAGATCAGGATCAGCCCCAGCACGAAAGCCAGTCCGCCCATGCAGAGCACCAGACTCATCCAGCGGCGGCGTTCGCCCATCGTGTAACTGCCCCGTGCCTGACGGGCGATGCTGGCGACCAGCGCGATCAGCGAGGTGCAGACGCAGGCGATGCCGAACATGACGCTGCCCGCGACGATATGCGCCGGGAGCGTCCCGATCGAAAACAGCAGGATGCACCAGAGCCATGCTCCGGCAGCCACGGCCGATACGATGAAGATCAGCAGCGAGCTTTGTCCGCGCGAGAATCCCGCAGGATTGATCGAGAAGCTGCTGTCGCCTGAGTTTTTGGGAATCAGGCTGAATCTGGTCGAGGAGGTGGCGGCCGTCGAGACGCAGGCCGTGATGAGTCCGAGTCCGCAGACCACATGCCCCGTGACGTATGCGCCCGTCATGTTCGACGTGATGATGAAGATTCCGCAGATGACCGTCATGGCGGCGAAAGCGTAACCGACGGCCGGGAAAAGGTACTTCGCGGCGGCACTGTAGGTGCCGATGATCTGGCGGATGATGGTCGCGGCCGTGCAGTAGAGCGCGACGCAGATCGAGCCGAGGAAAAAGACGACGGGACCTGCGGTCAGCCGTGAAGGATCGCTTCCGGCGGCGAAGACGTAGGCGCCGTAACCGAAACAGAATGCCGCCATCGCGAGGGGTATGGCGCGGAAAAGAATGCTTATGCCGTGGTTCATAAACTGAGTTTTTGTTCGAACGCAGACCTGCAAATCCCGAACCAAAGAAAAAATGGCTATCTTTACGCCATGAAAAATATCGTTTTCGACCTCGGCGGGGTGCTTTTCGCCCGCGACAAAAATAAGTCCACACAGGAATTCCATGAATTTTTCAGCTTCATCCGCTCGGAGCGGATGCCCCTTTTCTGGGAGGAGTACGACCGGGGCGCATCGACGCTCGGCGAGGTGACCGACATGCTCGCCCGGACGACCGGCTGCCCGCGCGAAAAGTGCGAACGTTTTCTGCTGCTGTCGATCGACATGCAGGAACCCGTCGCGCCGACCGAACGGCTCGTCGGTGACCTGAAGGCCGCGGGGTACAGGCTTTATGTGCTTTCGAACATGTCGCGCGAGTTCATCGCCTTCCTGCGCCGTTTTCCCGTCTACCGGCTTTTCGACGGCGAGGTGGTCTCCTGCGAGGAGGGGACGGTGAAGCCCGAACCGCGGATTTACGAAATCCTGCTGGAACGCTACGGACTCGATCCCGCCGAAACCCTTTTCATCGACGACCGCGCGGCGAATATCGCCGCCGCCGAAGGGCTGGGCATCGCCGGATACCTTTTCGACCACCGGAATCCCGCCGCCGCATGCGACGAGCTGCGCCGCAGGCTGCTGTAACAATAGGAAGCGATAAAAAATAAGAGAGGCCGGTGAAAACCGGCCTCTCTTTGCATTGCAGTCTCTCGGAGACTTAGTTGAACGTGTAGCGGATGCTGAACATGGCCGACCAAGTCGCAACCGTGCTCGCATACTTCGACCAAACGGGCTTGGTGAAGTTGTAGGCGTTGGTCTTGGTGTTGTATTTCAGAATCTGCGACGATTCGAGACGGTCGATGCCGCACCAGTTGCGGTTGATCAGGTTGGCGAGGTTGTTGATATCGACGCCCAGCGTGATCGTGTTGCGCTTGCCGTTGATATTGATGTAGAAATCCTGCGCGAATTTGAAATTCACCATGTGCTGCCACGGCATCACGGCGCCGCCGCGCTTCGAGTATTCGCCGATGTGCTTCGACAGGTAGGAATCCTTGTTGATGAATGCCCAGAAGTCGGCTTTCTGGTCGGCGGCCGAATAGATGACCTCGCCCTTGTCCGTCAGATCGGCGAACGTCATCTTGTCGAGCTGTTCGCGGGTCGGGATGTAGAGAAGCAGGTCTGCGCCGCCGTCGCCGGTGACGTTACCCATCGTATAGGAGTAGCGCGAGTAGGAGTAACCGCCGATATAGCCGTGCTGGAACGCTTCGTAGTAGAGTCCGAAGTTCGATGCGCCGTTCTTCTGCGCCAGACGGTAGCCTACGTTGAAGAGAATGCGGTGGGGCGATACGTACGATGCGTATCCCAGTTCGGGCGTGTTCGAACCGTTGCGGTTGAACGTATTGGTGTTATATGCCGAAGTCACTTGGTCGCCGATGCCGTCGATCACGTTCTTGGCGCTCGAATAGGTATAGGCAGCCATCAGCGAGAGACCGAAGCCCCAGCGTTTCGACACCTGAGCGGAAACCGATGCGTAATATCCGTCGATATCGGCGTTGGTGATCAGGTAAGGATTGATGGAGTATTTCTCTTCGGGATTCTTGTTTCTGATATTCTGGCTCTTCCATGCCTTGCGCAGAGCAGGTTCGCCCGGAAGCTGAATGCCGGCGGGGTCCTCTTCGATACCGAGTTTGGTTACGGTTACCGAGTTGAAATCCTTGTTGTAGATTCCCTCGATATTCAGGTCAACGTCACCCGGCAGTTTCAGATCCAGCGCCAGCGAGGTTTTCCACGTGGAGGGCATCTTGAGCTTCTTGTCCAGAATGGTAGGCTGCGTGTTGGCCGCCAGATCCTGCTGTTTGTAGGTGCCGCCGTAAATGTCCTTCAGCATGTCGTTGACGTTGGTGTGGAAGCTGGGCATGCGCGAATCGCCCTTGTAGAGCGAGAGTCCGTTCTGGATGCAGTTGCTGTTTCCGGCCACCGACACCAGCCATACGAACGGCAGACGGCCGTTGAAGACGCCCGTACCGCCGCGGAGAATGTATTTGCGTTCGCCGGTCATATCCCAGTTGAAACCTACGCGGGGAGCTACGGCCAGACGTGCTTTGGGCATGTCCGAGGTCTTATAGCCGCCGTAGTTGGCGAAAGCTTGCGTGAAGTCCTTGTTCTCGTTGTTGTCGATGGAGGGGTAGGAGGGCACCTCGAAACGGATACCGACCGTCGCCTTGAAGCGCTCGCTGAAATTGATCTCGTCCTGCAGATAGATCGAGTACTGCATGTAGGTGAACTGGGGATACTCCTGAGCCAGCGCGTCGTTGTTGCCGTGGGCGATACGGAACGCCAGCGGTTCGCGGTCGTTCTTGAAATCGTCCCATGTCTCATAGACGTAGTAGCCGGCGCCGCCCTGCAGGTAGCCGTTCTTGGCCACGTTGTGCTCGAACTGCAGACCGGCGACGAAACGGTTCTTGCCGACCGTATAGCCGATTTCGTCCGTCACGACGTGCGTGCTGACCTCGCGCAGGTTGCCGTACGTGAAGGGGTCGAGACCGAACGACGCGTATACGGCGCGGTTGCCTTGGTATTCTTCCAGAATGTCTACGGTCGGGAAGAGTTTGCCGTCGTAGCTGCGCGGCTCGTACTGATGCGAGTAGGTGTAGCGCAGCGTGTTGGTCAGACGGCCTTCGAGGAAGCGCGAATTCAGCTCGGCGGCTACCGACGTGAAGTTCTGCTCCTGATAGTAGCGCGAATTCTGGAAATACATGGCGTAATTCGAAGTACGGCCGTAGTTGTTGCGGTCATAGGCCAGTTTGCTGTCCAGCGGGCTGATCGAACTGGACGGCGACGACGAATACTTGTTCTGGGTACGGCTGAAGCGTACGTTGAGCGAGTTGTTGCGGTTGATGTTCCAGTCTACGCGGGCCATGAGTTTGTAGCCGGGCGTTTTTACCGAATAGCCTTGGTAGGGACCGGGGTTGTAGCCGTATTTGTCGATCAGGAAATTGCTGATTTCGTCGAGTTTTTCGACCGTCGGACGGTTGTACTGCGAGCCGCCGCCGAAGCTCTGGCCCTCGCTGGTGCGTGCCAGACGCGACGTTCCCGGCGTGGTGTTCCACTCGCGCTCGAAGTTGGCGAACACGAAGAGCTTGTCCTTGACGATCGGGGCGCCGATGCTGAAGCCGAGGGTGGTGTTGCGCATTTCGCTCAGCGACAGTTTGCCGCCGTCGTACTTGTCGCCCTGAAGCTGGTCGCTTTTGGCGAAAACATATGCCGAAGCCTTGAATTCGTTGGTTCCCGACTTGGTTACGGCGTTGATCGCACCGCCCGTAAAGCCGCTCTGGCGAACGTCGTAGGGGGTGACCGATACCGACATCTGCTCCAGTGCGTCGAGCGAGATGGGCGAGCCGCCTGCGGGCAGGTTGCCGCCGATGCCGAAGGCGTTGTTGAACGCGGCGCCGTCAACCGTTACGTACGACTGACGGTAGTTACCGCCGCCGATCGCCAGACCCGACGTGGTGGTCGAAGCCTGCGGCGTGAGTTTCATGATGTCGTTCATGCTGCGGCTTACCGAAGGCATCAGCTCGATCTGCTCGCTGGAGATGCTCGTAACGGCGCCTGCGCGGTTTACGTTCATCGAGCTGTTGCGGCCGTCGGCCGTAACGACTACGGCTTCGAGCGTCTGGCTGTCCTTCAGGAAAGCGTTGCGCGTGAGGGTTTCGCCCAGCTGCAGTTCGAGTCCGGGGAACTCGACGCCCTGATAACCCACGAACGAGAAGGTTACGGTGTAGGGACCGCCCGTACGCAGGCCCTGCAGGTTGTAGCGGCCGTCCTTGTTGGTCACGGCGCCGTACTGCGTACCCGAAGGGGTGTGCACGGCGATAACGGTGGCGCCGGCGAGGGGCTGGCCCTGTTCGTCGGTAACCGTACCGTTCATGCCCGAAGTCGTCACCTGCGCGGAAGCCGCGGCGACGGTGAAAATCGAGAGCATCAGAATGAAAAGTTTCTTCATACCAAATAATTTAGTTAATAAAAAAGGGTTTTGTTATCGTTTTCGTTGCATTTGCGATTCGCTTCCCTGCCGCAGACCCCTGCAAGGCCGTTTTCCGAAGGGTCCGTAAAAGCAGAGAGGGATACACCTCGTCCGGAGTATCCCTCGTTACTTATATTATATAGCCACGATGATCGAGTTTCGTTCGTTTTCGCACGTTATAAAAGCCCCCCCCCGCGTATATGCGGAAAAGGTGCGAACAGACCGATATATTGACTAAGTCAGCCATAAGTTTCATAGCACAAATATAAATCAAATATTCCGACGCCGCAATAGAACATGCGAAATTTTTATCAAACAAATTTTCAGTGCGTTGCCGGGGCCGCCGGAGGGGCTTCCGGCACGTTCCTTGCGCCCGCTGCGGCGTATGCGGAACTTCAGGGAAAGATACTGGCGCTATTCGCTTTTCGTGCTGATCCTCGGACTGGGGATCACGATCTGCATCGAGCTGACTCCGTTTCTGGGCGGTCTGCTCGGTGCGGCGACGATCTACGTGCTGCTCCGGCGGCAGATGCAGGTCCTGACGGCCTGCCGCCGCTGGCGGCGCAGTCTTGCCGCCTCGCTGCTGCTGGCCGAGGCGGTGCTCTGTTTTCTGGTCCCCATCAGCCTGATCGTCTGGATGGTGGTCAATCAGGTGCAGGACATCACGCTCCGGCCCGATTCGATCATTACGCCGCTCAAGCACATCGCGGCGCTCATTCACGAGAAAACCGGCTACAACCTCTGGCAGGAGGAGAATATCTCGTCGATGATCGGCATGATTCCCAAGCTGGGGCAGTGGGTCGTGTCGAGCATTTTCGATTTCGGGGTCAATATCGTCGTGCTGCTGTTCGTGCTTTACTTCATGCTGATCGGCGGCCGCCGCATGGAGGAGTACTGCCGCGAGATACTTCCCTTCGACAGCTCGGTGAGCGGCAGCGTCATGCGCGAAGTGCATATGATCGTCCGCTCGAACGCCATCGGAATCCCCCTGCTGGCCGTGGTGCAGGGTATCGTGGCCTACATCGGCTACCTGATCTTCGGCGCTCCCAGTCCGCTGTTCTGGGGCGTGCTGACCTGCTTTGCGACGATCATCCCGATCTTCGGCACGGCGCTGGTCTGGCTGCCGCTGGCCGGATACATGGCCCTTGCGGGCGAGTGGGGGCCGGCCGTGGGGTTGACGCTGTACGGCGGACTGGTGGTGACGCACGTGGACAACGTCGTGCGTTTCGTGATGCAGAAGAAGCTGGCCGACACGCACCCGCTCGTGACGATCTTCGGCGTATTCATCGGCCTCTCGCTCTTCGGGTTCATGGGCGTCATCTTCGGTCCGCTGCTGCTTGAGATGTTCGTCTTCTGCGTCAATATCTTCAAGAAGCGCTACCTCGACGGCACGCCTGATAAACAGCTCTTTGTGCCCGGCGGCGCTGTTAGGGCGCATGGCCCGGAAGCCCCTGCGGGGCGGGGTGTTTACGAAAAGTAATCTTTTCGGTCGTTTTTTGTGAAAATTCCGTGCAAAATAGTTGGAATTTGAAATTGTTTATTATCTTTGTTATTGGAATAACAGTAAAGACGGGAAACAAGAACCCTTAATTCAAATATCACAATGGCGAGAAATCTCAAAATCAGAGACCTTACGTTGCGCGACGGACAGCAGTCCTCGTTCGCGACGCGCATGTCGCAGGCGCAAGTAGACCGCTGCCTGCCGTACTACAAAGATGCAAATTTCTATGCGATGGAGGTCTGGGGCGGTGCCGTGCCCGACTCGGTGATGCGCTATCTCAATGAGAATCCGTGGACGCGTCTGGAGACCATTCACAAGGCCGTCGGCAACGTGTCGAAACTCACGGCCCTGTCGCGCGGCCGCAACCTGTTCGGCTACGCTCCCTATCCCGACGACGTGATCGACGGCTTCTGCCGCAACTCGATCGAGAGCGGGCTGGGCATCATGCGTATTTTCGACGCCCTGAACGACGTGGACAACGTCAAATCGACGGTCAAGTACGTCAAGCAGTACGGCGGCATCGCCGACTGCGCGGTTTGCTATACGGTCGATCCGAAATACCCCGAACCCGGTTTCTTCGCCAAGCTCATGGGCAGGAAGAGCCACGAGCAGGTCTTCACCGACGCCTATTTCCTCGACAAGGCCAAGCAGATGGCCGCGCTGGGCGCCGACATGATTACGATCAAGGACATGTCGGGTCTGATTCCGCCGCGCCGCGTCGCCACGCTGGTCAAGCTGTTCAAGAAGAACATCGACATTCCGGTCGATTTCCATACCCACTGTACGCCCGGCTACGGCCTTGCATCGGTGCTTGCGGCGATCATCGCCGGCGTCGATGTCGTCGATACCAACTGCTGGTATTTCGCCGAAGGCACGGGCGCCCCGGCCATCGAGCTGGTGCACGTCTTCTGCAAGAAGCTCGGTGTCGATACCGGTGTGAACATGGAGGCCGTCGCCAAGATCAACACCCAGCTGCGCGAGATCCGCAAGGAACTCAACCAGTCGGTATTCGGCACGGAGAAACCCGAACCCAAGCCTTTCAATCCGCTCACCGACACGCTGCCCGCCGAGATCGACGCGCTGTTCGACAAGGCGATCAAGGCCGCTCAGGCCGACGACGAGGCCGCGACGATCGACGCCTGCCGCAAGATCGAGGCTTACTTCGGCTTCCCGGCTCCCAACGAACTGGTGCAGAAGGCCGAGATTCCCGGCGGCATGTATTCGAACATGGTGGCCCAGCTCAAGCAGCTCAAGGCCGAGGATATCCTGCCGCGCGCCATGGAGCTGATTCCGTCGGTGCGTCTGGCCGCGGGTCTGCCGCCGCTGGTGACCCCGACTTCGCAGATCGTGGGCGCGCAGGCCGTGAACTGCGCCCTCGACGAGAAGGCCGGACGTCCGATGTACACCAACAAAAGCTCGCAGTTCGTGGGGCTGGTGAAGGGCGAGTACGGACATACGCCCGTGAAGATCGATCCCGAATTCCGCTTCAAGATCTGCGGCGTCCGCGAGGAGACTCCCTACGATACGTCGAAATACCAGATGCAGCCCAATCCGGAGCTTCCCGAAGCCGGCGGTGTGAAACTCGCCGCCAACGAAAAGGAGGTCCTGCTGCTCGAACTCTTCCCGCTGGTCGCCAAGAACTTCCTGACGGACATGAAGGTCAAGGCCTACGCCGCTTCGAAGCCCGCGGAACCCAAGGCCGAGGAGAAGAAGGCCGAAGAGAGTGTTGCGGCCGCCATTACGGGCAATACCGTTACGGCGCCGCTGCCCGGCCGCATCATCGAATTCAAGGTGAAGGTCGGCGATACGGTAAAAGCGGGTCAGGAAATCGTTGTTCTCGAAGCCATGAAGATGGAGAACTCCGTGACGACCGATTACGCCGGCACCGTCAAGCAGATTCTGGCGCATCCCGGCGACAACGTGGCCACCGACGCCGTGCTGGTCGAGATCGTATAGTTCCCTCCGGCCTGTTTATCCGAAGAAAAGCTGCCCGCGTTCTGCGGGCGGCTTTTTTTGATTGCGGATTCGGTAAATATCGCTATATTTGTTCCATCGATTAATTTAACCTCAGATTTATGGCATTTTTCAAAGAATTCAAGGAGTTTGCCCTCAAGGGTAACGTGATGGACATGGCCGTCGGCGTAATCATCGGCGGCGCTTTCGGCAAAATCGTGTCGTCGCTGGTGAATGACATCCTGATGCCGCCGATCGGGGCGCTGATCGGCAATACCGACTTCTCGCAGCTGCGGCTCGATATTTCGAAGTTCCGCGACATGACTTCGAGCGCCGTGCATGCCGTCGGCGACGCCGTGACGGGCGGAGGCGAGACGGTGGCGCAGGCCGCCGCAGAACCCGTCTACTGGAATTACGGCGCTTTCATCCAGCAGTGCATCGACTTTACGATTCTGGCGTTCTGCGTCTTCATGATGGTGAAATTGATGAACCGCCTGATGAAGAAGAAGGAGGAGGCCCCTGCGCCCGCCGCCGAACCGGTGCTGTCCAAAGAGGAGCAGCTGCTCACCGAAATCCGCGATCTGCTCAAAGAGCAGAAGAAATAGGGGATATCATCCCGAAAAGAGGAGTCCGGCCTATTGGTCGGACTCTTTTTTGTGCGAGTACTCCTGCAGTACGTAGGTGGTGAAGATCGGGAAGAACATCATGCCCAGCGAGGGGAGCAGCACGCAGAATATCTTGCCGATGGCCGTCACGGGGAATATCTCGGCTCCGACGGTCGTGACGTTCATCCACGCCCACCACAGCGCGTTGCCGAAGCCGTGGAGCCTGCTGTTCACGAGTATTTCGTAATCGTAGAAGACCAGCGCCGAAATGTAGGTGAAGACGACCACGGTGAAGATGTAGGCGAAGAATAGTTTCCGGACCTTGTTGTCCACGAGCCACTGCACCACGACGTAAAATGCGAGGAACGCCCGCATCAGCGGCATGATGCCGATCAGCATGGCCCAGTAGCGGGGGAGTTCGGCGCCGCTCCAGTCGATGATGTTCAGATAGGGTATCGAAATCAGCAGTACGAGGAAATTGCGGGCGAAGAAGCGGCCTTTGCGCTCCGAGGCTGCCCACCGTACGAAGAAATCGCACAGGAACAGGATGCAGACCACGAGCTGGATGATCAGGTAGTTGCGTGAAAAGTGCATGTGGTCGCCGGCGATTATTTCCCACGAAATGGCGGCGAGCAGAACCACTCCAGCGATTACTTTGAGGATGCTCAGGCAGTTACGGATCTCCGTGCGTGTAGATTCTGACAGGGACATATTTTCGGTTTACGTGCACTCGGCTCAAAATCAGTGCCAAAGCGTCGGAATGTGAATTTTCCGTCGATTTTTTGCCCGAAGATTTTGCACGATCGAAAATTTCTATTACCTTTGCACTCGCTTTGATAGCAATGGCGGGTTAGCTCAGCTGGTTAGAGCGCATGATTCATAATCATGAGGTCCCGAGTTCAAGTCTCGGACCCGCTACTTTTTCGAAATGAGGTGCTTAGTAAAATTAAGCACCTCATTTTTTTCTATAGGGTTTATTCGGTAGGTTTTTCGGCATCTGTCTCGGATAAAAACGCTTTTGCGGCGGATCTTATCCTCTCTACGACCTTGGATTGTACTTTGACGGGCATTTCGATAATGGCTTTTGCCGTACGCATCGCTTCGTTTGTCCGCCCGTTTTTTTCATAGAGCCTGAATAATTGATAAAGGGGAACAAATCTGTTCGGAATCATTCGGCTGGCGATAATATAGTGCTCCTCGGCTTTTTCTTGGTTATTCATGTTATCGTAATTGTCCGCAATTATCCGCTGAACGTCATAATCGTTGAAATAGTCTGTGCATTGAAACATGACAGCGTTGCTGCCGGAATAATCTCCGGCATGATTTAAAACGGCTCCGTAATTATAGAGAAACATGGGGTTGCCGTTCCACTGGGCATGCAGAGCCGCATAACGGTCAAGAATTTCGCTCTTGTCCGGAAGACCGTCTTGCCGGGCTAACCGGCCCCAGTGTTTTTCAAATTCCACATCCCGTATCAGGAATATACCAATAACACCCAGCAAAGCCGCCCATATGAATTTTCCCCTGCCGTTTATCCTAAAGGCGGTCGCTGGTTTTATCTTAATCGCGGCCAAGGAATAAGCCAGCAAGACCGTCACGAAAGAATAACGCAGCGGATATGAGAAGCACGCGAAGACAGCTGCGGACAAAATACAAAGATGAGGGATGGTTATTTGCCGGGATGATTTTATCAGAAATACGAATGCGGCGAGTACAGGCAGAAGTCCGACTGCGCCATATTCTATTGCAACCAGCAAATATTCATTGAATGGATGAGTTACATTGCCGGCCAATAGTGCATATGGGCTGTCGGTATTTTTAGCAAAATAATCAGCCTGACAGAGCATATATTCCCGCATAAATCCCGAAGGTCCGAAGCCCGACACCGGTTGGTGGGAGATCATCTCGCAGGTATTTTTCCAGATAAGAATTCGGCCGAGAGCGGAGTCCTTTTTGAGAAGAAACAATCCGGCGACCAATATGACGAATATGATGCCTGATAGCGGAAAAATGAAATTGCGGTGTTTCTTGAGCAGGCCGCAATATCTATGGCCCAAATATACTGCGGCAACAATTACAACGGCAAGGATGCCTGCCCGCGATCCCGAAAGAATTATGGACAGGGTAATAATTGCGGATGCGGCCAATCCGAAAAGGCGCATCCGTTTACTTTTCCGCATGACTGCCAGACAAAAGGGAAAACCTGCTGAGAGGCATGCGGCAAAGCCTGCCGGATTGTCAAAACTCCCTGTAATGTCAAATCCTCGGCTGACATAAAAGATTCCTATGTACTGTAGTAATCCATATACGGCCTGCAGCAGGCATGTTATGACAATGAGAAGATCGGTATTGTGCAAATCCCAATCATCTATTAGCTTGAACGACAGATAAGTTGAAGCGAATGAGGCGATCGAAAGTATGAAAATGTCCGGTTGGGGCGATCCGCTGAAAAATATACGGGCAAAGAGATAGAAGATAAATGCGGCTGCCAAGATTGAGATTTTATCTATGGCGATCTTCGGACGCTTGATCAGGACCAGCAGGCCAAAACCGAGCAGTACGCTTCCGCCTGTAAAGGCATACCATTTCGATACGATTTCGGATTCGACGAATCCACGGCAGTTGAGGAACATGGTCGAAAACAGCATAAGGGCAATGGCCGCGTTTATCACCAATGCCCTTATGTCGAGTGCTGCCAATGATTTATAACTGACCACCTTTTGCCAATTTGCGCAGATAATCTTTTGCATCGTTTATACTGCCCCGGAAGATTAATGTACCATCGGGATCGAAGATAATTATCGTCGGGAATAATTTGACTTTTATTTCCGTAACAGCCGGATCATTCCTTTTTATTGAAAAGACCGGAAACGTATAGTCGTACTCTTGCAGTCGTTCCTGTCCGGTCGTAATTGTCTCTGCTTTTTCTTCCCGTCTGAAATGCAAGGCTCCGATTTTTATAGACCGGTTGTCTTTGTATTTGTTATAAAGTTCCTGCAGAATTGGAAACTCCCGGTAGCATACGCCGCAGTTGGTATTCCAGCAGTCGAGAAGCAGATACGAACCTTTGAAATCTTCGAGACCAAACGTCTCTCCTTGGGCATTCCGGATATTGAGCGGGCACTTTATCATTTGAGTTACGCGGCCCTTCCAGCTCTTGAAAGTCAGACAATCGTAAATGAAATCCGCACCGCTCCAGCTCATCCAGACAATCGTCATGGCGGTCAGCAGGCTGATGATTATCCGGGACGACCACCGTCGGCGGGTAAATGTTATATAGGCGGCAAAAATAGCCAGATATCTCATTATCAACTCTACCAGTGACAAGGGGTGGATATCCTCTAGTCGCTCGCCATACACAGTCGTCGCATACAAAATGCCAATTATTTCGATTGAACTTCCGATTGCAATAAGCAGGGCGGTGCTCCGTGGATTATTCAACCTCAGCTTCCAGAGACAAAGGATCGTGAAAATAAAAAATGCACTGGCATCGACCAATAAGGCTAATGGGAATCCATGCAAGCCGCCTAATATTATTGTTCCTCGTCGAAAGCCAATCATGCAAAATGGAATGAGGGCCGATAGTCCGATGAGTAAAACTACTTTTGATCCTTTTTTCATTTTGTTTTTCAACTGAGGTATGGGCATAATTTTAAGGTTTTTAATGTTTTTGCATTTTTCAATGAGATTGAATTCGTATCACCAATGCCCTTATTCGAGTGTTGCTAATGATTTATAACTGACCACCTTTTGCCAATTTGCGCAGATAATCTTTTGCATCGTTTATACTGCCCCGGAAGATTAATGTACCATCGGGATCGAAGATAATTATCGTCGGGAATAATTTGACTTTTATTTCCGTAACAGCCGGATCATTCCTTTTTATTGAAAAGACCGGAAACGTATAGTCGTACTCTTGCAGTCGTTCCTGTCCGGTCGTAATTGTCTCTGCTTTTTCTTCCCGTCTGAAATGCAAGGCTCCGATTTTTATAGACCGGTTGTCTTTGTATTTGTTATAAAGTTCCTGCAGAATTGGAAACTCCCGGTAGCATACGCCGCAGTTGGTATTCCAGCAGTCGAGAAGCAGATACGAACCTTTGAAATCTTCGAGACCAAACGTCTCTCCTTGGGCATTCCGGATATTGAGCGGGCACTTTATCATTTGAGTTACGCGGCCCTTCCAGCTCTTGAAAGTCAGACAATCGTAAATGAAATCCGCACCGCTCCAGCTCATCCAGACAATCGTCATGGCGGTCAGCAGGCTGATGATTATCCGGGACGACCACCGTCGGCGGGTAAATGTTATATAGGCGGCAAAAATAGCCAGATATCTCATTATCAACTCTACCAGTGACAAGGGGTGGATATCCTCTAGTCGCTCGCCATACACAGTCGTCGCATACAAAATGCCAATTATTTCGATTGAACTTCCGATTGCAATAAGCAGGGCGGTGCTCCGTGGATTATTCAACCTCAGCTTCCAGAGACAAAGGATCGTGAAAATAAAAAAAGCACTGGGATCGATCAATATGTCTAATAGGAGGAAACCCTGCAAAAAACTTAATGCTGACGTTCCTCGCCGCAAATCAATCATACAGTATGATATCAGGACCGATAGTCCGATGAGTAAAACTATTTTTAATCCTTTTTTCATTTTGTTTTTCAACTGAGGTTTGGGCATAATTTTAAGGTTTTTAGTGTTTTGGCATCTCTCAATGAGATTGGATTCGTCTCACCGTGACTATCATTAATACGTTATTTGCATAATATTTCGAGATTTAGCCGAGTCCATTTATCTATTTGGAGATCGTAACTGTATTGCATTTTATATTGACAAGAGAAGGCAGTTAATAACACGAAATTTCTGTTGTATTATTTTTCATGTAAGGTTTATTTCCATAACAAGTTATGATACAACGAGGAATAGTACAGACTATGCATAAACTTATTACCGATACGATAATCTTCCAAAGTTTGTTCGTCCGCCAAAACAGATATCCCCCAATAATGCCCGCACACCAATATATATATGTAAAAAAAGTACCCATAGCCTTATTGTAGAAAATCCGCATAGGCAATTCAATAATGGAAATTCCCAACCATATTACAAAAAGGAGCCATAAAATCTTCTGCTCTTTGTTCCGTTTCAATAAAACATATGTGAATGCATACAAGCCGACAAACCCAGCAATGGCAGAGGCTATATCGCCGTATAGTCTTTCGTAGTGTTGCCCTTTCAATATGGCCAATACAAGATAGTATATCACACTTGCTAAAAATACATAAAAATACTTTTTCATTGTTTCAATTATTTAATCTTTCACACATAATCCAATATACATGAATGCTGAAACAGACGACTTTTCAAAATATCATGTTGTCATTTTCGTTGGTAACAGAGACCGTTGCATTCCTCAGACCACAACCAACCACATCTCCACGTAGTTACATTACAGTCTCCGCTTATACAATCGTGATCTTCTATGCTGCATGAAATATAATGAGCAGACTCTGGATTATGGCAATCGCACCGAGGGAGACTTTCTGAACGTGTGGTTGTCATCGGAATATGGTTTGAGAGTCGAGTTAACGTTTTGTCTTTCGCTAATCGTTCCGGTGTGAATGCAATAGCATATATGAGTTCATTAGACCAGCTTAATTTATTAGCGGCATAATCTATCCATTTATACATGAATAATTCTTTGCAATTAAGATCCGGTCCTGAGCAATTTGGCTGAAACCATATTGAATGATTTTGAACTTCTTCCTGTAGCCTTTTTATGTGTTTATATTCTGTCTCATTCCAATCCAATTTAAGAGCTTCATCAAATTTTTCAATCCAAAGTTTGACCTTTTGTTCAACAGAGAAAGCCCCATATGCGCCTCTTTGATATTCTATATTATCGATATCGAGCCAATCAGCTCTCGTTAATGTTTTAACCCGGTTGATATTTTGTGTTACCCAGTTGTCGATTTCTGGGTCACAACTGTATGTGGGGGCAGAACAGGCGCTAATCCCTATTATTCCGAAGATATACAATATTAGTCTCATAATGATGTTATTTTAGGTTCTTTACATTTCCCCCAGCATGCATCTCGCCATAAAGAGCCACATCCATGTTGTGTTTGCCGGCAGGGATTATTATATTCAATCTCGCAGGTAAATCCATCTACTCCGGGGCATGTAAAATAATATTGAGAATTGTCTCCGCAATCACAAACATTACCATATCCGTCTTCTGATCTTGTTTTTGATAGTCGGACGTTTTGTAGTGAATTGACCGTGTAATCATTTAACGCAGCATGCGATATGTTTTCAGGGGTGCCGATTAATGCATATAATGTATTTGAATTCCAATTCAGCGTATTTTTCGCATAATCATTCCATTTGTAGAAGAAAAGGTCGAATGAATTTCTCTGACTATCATTATTGTTATCTTCAAACCATTGCAAGTTATCTTCGATAGCGAATAGCAGTGATTTCAAATGAGATTTTTCATCTTCATTTGCAAAAAACGGGAGAGCCCGTTTAAATTTTTCTATCCATAGGTTCTGACGTTGTAGGGGTGAAAATGCATTATATATGGCTCTTTGGCGCGCAATCTCCCCAATGCTGTTCCATTCATCACTAGTCATTATATTTATAGATTCATAGTTGTTTTTGACCCATTGGTCAATCTTTGGATCACAGCTGAAGTATACGTTATCTGTCTTGCAGGATTGTAGAACTGTTGCAAATAATAACAATCGGATGGTGGTAAATAGTTTCATACCCTGATTGGTTTATATAGATTATTTTATACAACTCAATGCATTTAATGTAAACTTTCCGTTATATATGATTTCTGACTTTTTATTCAGAATCAACATAGTCGGATACTTAGTCACACCTAAAATTGTTGTTGTATAGCCGTTGCGTGCGGTGTAAAGACATGGGAATGAATGTGATATCTCGTCAATAATAGCTAATTTGTTTTCATTTGGTGTCCAGACATAAACTGCATACAATGAAACGTCTTTTTCGGTCTTAATTTTATCATATAGTATTTGTAAATCAGAGAGTATGTTTTGGTCTTTACTGCTGCATGCATCCCAAAAGAGCAAAATAATATATCGCCCCTCAAATTCTGATAGGTCGATCTTTTCATTTGTCGGAGTGGAAAAAATAACAGGCTTCAATATCCGGTTATAGCCCATTGCATTAAATTTTACTTTTTTTGTGAATGCGTCATATACCGGAACAGATAATATATAGCAAACCAGCAATGAAATTAACGCATATGCAATGCGAGCCGTGTTTGTTTTGCCGTAAAATAACACCCAGCCGGCAAATATTCCCAAATCCCATATGATCAGAGTGGGCAGTGATAGCAGTGCTGATTTGAAATGTGTTATTTGAGTCAGAAAGAATAAAAGATCTAAGAATGATATACCTGCCAATATAGAGATTAAGACATATGCGATTTTTAACTTGCCTTCATATTTATTCAGGCAAAATATTGTCCAGATACTTATTATGATGGCTCCGATGAAAGAACTTATAGAAAAGGCTGATAATTCTCCATACATTATGCACCCACTTTTCAACGGAGTCAGGATAACTGCTATCAGAAGCGACGAGAGAAATATTTTGATGAACTGTTTCATAGTTTTTATGCGTAACATACACCCCAACATTTTTCCGCCCAAAACATTCCGCACCCATGGCCGGGTTCACAATCTTCTACATGACAATTATACGACGCATAAGGATGATAGCAAGATAGCACTCCGTGGGCATCACCGCAGTTACATGTTTTCCGACCTATATCCTCACTGCGAGTTTTTGCTGTAACGAAATAAGTCGCTGGAATTTTCTTATTGGAGGATAAAAGTTGAGGGGTATAAACTAAAGAATAAATTATTTCTTGATTCCATTTTAATACTTCTAATCCATAATTTATCCATTTGTATAACTTTATATAAGTAATATCGTCTATATCTCCTTCAAGTACATCAATACTCAAAAAAGAAATAAGTGTTTCGATGTGAGCCTTTTCTTCATCTGTCCACGTCAGGGTTAATGCATTTTGCAGTTTGTGCATCCATAGACTTAATTTTTGTTCTGAGGAAAAAGCCCGATATACTCCCCGTTGGTACTCTAAGTCGTTTATTGCCTGCCATGAACCTGCCTTCATATTCTTTATTTGTTGCATGTTTTTTATAACCTGCATGTTGATAGCGGGATCGCAGCTATATACCAATTCATGTTTTTGACATGAGGTCAAAAATATTAGGGATATTAAAAAAAAGAAAAACATCTGGTTTTTCATACTCATATTTTTTAAGATTAGCGAATTTCACCGGCAACTCTCAACACTACGACATCATTTTCGGCATTGGTCTTGATGAAGACTGCTTTATTGAATGTTCCATATTGTGCGCGTAGATCCGCCTTAATGATCAGTTTGCCTGTTTGATTCGGCAGTATCGGTGCTTTAGGGTATTCGACCGATAAACATCCGCAGGATACATCCGCTTTTAAGATCACCAGAGGGACTGTCCCGATATTGGAGAACTCGACCTCTATTGGAATATTCGGGATTTTCTTTCTGTTGATTTTTCCGAAGTCGAACCGATTGTTAGGCAGATGAAGATAGGCTCCTTCAATATTATGGGGAAGCGAGTCATATAAAGGGACATTTGTCGCCTGAATTTCAACACTACGGGGATTATTTGTGCTTGTGCAACAAGTACAACTACAGATTAGTAGAATAAAACAAATGCATTTTTTCATAATAAAAACCGGAAAAATGGAAAATTTGCAATAAGTGACGCTCGGTATATTAAAATGTTGATAACAAAAGTATGGATATATTAATTGGATTATCACGCATAAATTAATCGAAGTTGATACTAACTTAATGTTTTAAATTTTGACTTAGTATATTAACTATTTAATATGTAGCGATTTGAACCGTTTGTTTTTGCGCGGGTGCAGCACGGGATGTTCGAGTTGAGGGTGGGGATGACCGTAATATTTCCATACATTTGCATAACCTAAATTTCGTTTGTTATGAGATTTCTGCTTTTCTTGAATTTTCTCTTCTCCGTTTGTTTTCTTTCCGCTTGCATGTCCCGTCGTAGTGCAGAGGTAATCGAGGCGCTTGAGCTTGCCGGGCGGAACCGCTCGGAATTGGAACGTGTACTTGACTATTATGCAGCGTGTGAGGCGGATAGTCTGAAGTTGCGGGCGGCAGAATTCCTGATTGCCAATATGCCCGGACATCAATGCATATATGGTCCGGAAGTCGATTCGTTCTTTTGTGAGATTGATTCGCTGCTGGATTGTGAAGTCAGTGACTCTTATCCGATTGTGGTGGGATTAAACGAAATTGCGGATCGGCATGCTCCACTGGAATCCGTCATACGTAACGATATCGAAGTTATTACGGCGGATTACCTGATTCATCACATCGACCGGGCGTTCCGCCTGTGGGAAAGTCCATGGGCGGACTACCTGACCTTCGACCGGTTTTGTGCGTGGTTGCTGCCTTATAAGGTTGCGGAATTTCAACCGCTCGACTATTGGTGCGACTCGCTGGGCTGCCGCTTTTCCGAACGGCTTCGAACAGCCCCGCAGAATGATGAGAACAGCTATTCCCCTTATTACAGGACTTTGCAAATCCTGCCCGAAGTGCGGGCGGGTGTCGGACCTAACATACCGCTGAACTATGCCGAATACAAAGGTTACAGGCTTTTTGCCGCTGCGGCTTTTTACAGAATGCCTTTCGGAGACTGTTTCGATTATTCGACGCTCTCCGTCGCCGTATTGCGAAGTCATGGTATCCCCGCGGTATTTGACTATTTACCCCAATGGGGACGGGGATTTCTGCGGCATGCATGGTTCGGTTTTATGAATGACAACGGAGTTTTTATGGCTTCGGAGTGGGGGTTGGATTCCGATCCCGGAACTCCCTTTCATCCGTGGCGCCCGATTCCGAAGATTTATCGGTATAGTTATGCGCCTGTTCCGGCGCGTTCGGATTATCTCCGTAATTCTAAATATCCGCTAGACGGATTTTCTCCTTTCGAAGAGGATGTGACCGACTGGTATATGTCTACCTCCGATCCGAATGTCCCCTTGTTCCGAACCGACCTTTCGGATGATTACCTTTATATAGCCGCATTTAACAACTACCGTTGGAATCCGATTGATGTCGGTCGTCGCAACGGGCGGAAAGGGGCGTTTTCGAAAATGGGCCGCCGAAACGCCTATTTGGTTTTCGGCCATGATGGGAGCGGGCTGGTTCCGGTCTCCCATCCTTTTACGATTGATGCCGGCGGACGCATTTGCTGCCGGAATGCCGATACCACATGCAGAGAGCGTATCCGTGTAACCCGTAAGATGTTGCTGAACGAACATGTCGCACGCATGGAACATCGTATTGTCGGTGCCCGGATCGAAGCCTCCGACTATCCCGACTTCCGGATTGCAGAGGTTTTGTATAGTATCGACAGCGTTGTTTTTCCCGATATGATTCCCGTTCGGGCCTCGAAAAAATATCGCTACTGGCGACTGTATTCTGCCGACGGTTCTCACGGGAGCATTTCCGAATTGCAGTTCTTTATGCCGGGCAGCGATGTTCCGGCGACCGGACGGCCGATCGGAACGCATGGACTTCCGCCGCAGCGGGGGCTGGATAAAGTTTTCGATGGAGATTGGCTTACGTCCTATGATCACCCTGACGCGGACGGCAACTGGTATGGCATGGCTTTCGACAAACCTGTAGTTATAGATCGGGTCCGCTGCGTGCCCCGTACGGACGATAATCTGATTCATGCAGGGGATACTTACGAGTTGAAGTATTGGGACGGAATAAAGTGGGCTTCATTGGGATGTCAGGTCGCATGCGAAAGATACCTGTTGTTCGACAATGTTCCCGCAAATGCGCTGCTCTGGCTCAGCAATCTCACCCGTGGTTACGACGAACGGATATTTACGTATGAAAATGACCGGCAGGTTTGGTGGTAATACCTGAACCTCGGATGCTAAGTGGTGGACGGCGGACGCAAATTGAGGTTTTGAATTCAAGTCTCGGACCCGCTACGGAAAAAAGCGACCGCGACATTTGTCGCGGTCGTTTTTTGTTTTTGCACTGTTTGTTTCCGTCCTCAGCTGTGCCGCCGGGCCAGCTCTTTTTCGAGGTCGGCGACCGAGCAGCCGGTCGCTTCGAGCAGCACCAGCAGGTGGTATACGAGGTCCGACGCTTCGTAAATCATCGCCTCGCGGTTGCCCGCCACGGCTTCGATCACGGTTTCGACGGCCTCTTCGCCGACTTTCTGCGCAATTTTGTTCACGCCGCGGTCGAACAGCCTGCTGGTGTACGATCCTTCGGGCATCTCGGCGTGCCGGCCCCGAATCACGCTCTGGAGGTAGCGGATGAAGCCTTCGGTTTCGGGCGCGGCCCCCGCGAAGCAGCTCTTGGCGCCTGTGTGGCAGGTCGGGCCGTGGGGGATGACGCGGATCAGAAGCGTGTCGTCGTCGCAGTCGGCCGTGACCGAAACGATGTCGAGATAGTTGCCGCTGGTCTCGCCTTTGGTCCAGAGGCAGCCGCGCGTGCGGCTGTAGAAGGTGACGCGGCCTTCGGCGAGACTTTTTTCGTAGGCTTCGCGGTTCATGTAGCCGAGCATCAGCACCTGCAGGGTGCGGTCGTCCTGTATGACGGCGGGAATCAGCCCGTCGGCCTGTTTTGCGGAGTCGAGTTCCGCAAAGGGTTTTGCTTTGATTTTCATGGCGTTTATAATCTTACGTTGATATTTTGCCGGTGCAGTTCCCGTTTTAGCGCGGGAATCGGAATTTCGTTGTAGTGGAAGATGCTGGCCGCCAGCGCCGCGTCGGCCCTGCCGAGCGTCAGCACGTCGGCGATATGCCGCACCGAGCCTGCCCCGCCCGAAGCGATGACCGGAATGGGCAGCTCGGCCAGCCGTGCGAACGTTTCGCAGGGGTAGCCGTCGCGGGTGCCGTCGTGGTCCATCGACGTGAAGAGAATCTCGCCCGCGCCGCGCCGCCATACTTCGTGCGCCCATGCGAAGAGTTCGCGCTCGGTGAGCCGCTTGCCGCCGTGGGTCGTGACGCGCCATATGCCGTCGATCTTTTTGGCGTCGATGGCCGCGACGACGAACTGCGAACCGTATTTCGACGCGATGGCGTCGATCAGTCCCGGATCGCGCACGGCGGCGCTGTTTACCGTGACCTTGTCGGCTCCCGCGTCGAGCAGCCGGCCTGCGTCCGCGACCGACGCGATGCCGCCGCCCACGGTGAACGGAATGTCGATGCGCGCCGCGATGCGCGATACCAGTCCGGTGAAGGTGCCGCGCCCCTCCTCCGTGGCGCTGATGTCGAGATACACCAGCTCGTCGGCCCCTTCGGCTGCGTATTTCGCGCCGAGTTCCACCGGGTCGCCGACGTTTTTCAGCTCCGCGAAGTTGATCCCTTTGACCGTCTGCCCCTCGCGGATGTCGAGACAGGGAATTATGCGTTTTGCAAGCATCGCTTCAGTTCTTCGAGTGTGATACGTCCTTCGTAGAGGGCTTTGCCGACGATGACGCTGCGCAGGCCCGCGCCGTCGAGCGCCTCGATGTCTGCCATCGAGCCGATGCCGCCGCTTACGGTGATCTCCACGCCGGGAAACTCTCCCTGAAGCGCGGCGTAAAACTCCGCAGATGCGCCGCAGAGCATGCCGTCGCGGGCGATGTCGGTGCAGATTACCTGCGAGAGCCCCTGCGGCGCAAACTGTGCGATCAGCTCTTGCGCCGAGAGTTCGGACGCTTCCGTCCAGCCCTGAACGGCTGCTTTGCCGTTGCGGATGTCGGCTCCTAGAATCAGCTTTCCCGGCCCGAATTCCGCGAGCCATCCTGCGAAAAGCTCCGGCCGGCGTACGGCGACGCTTCCGCAGATGGCGCGGCGTGCGCCCGCGTCGAATACGCTGCGGAGCGCCTCGGTGCTTTTGATGCCGCCGCCGTACTGCACTTCGAGCGCGGTTTTCGACGCTATGCGTTCCAGCACGGCGAGGTTGCGGGGCTGTGCGGCCTTGGCGCCGTCGAGATCGACCATGTGCAGGCGGCGTATGCCCGTCTCTTCGAAGCGGAGCGCCGCTTCGAGCGGGTCGCTGTAATAGGTCGTCCGGCGGCCGTAGTCGCCCTGTGTCAGCCGCACGCATGCGCCGCCGATAATGTCCGTTGCGGGTATGATTTCTATTTTCATCGTGTTACGGTTTTAAAAAGTTGCGCAAGATCCTTTCGCCCGCCGAACCGCTCTTTTCGGGGTGGAACTGCGTGCCGAAAAAGTTGCCGCGGCCCAGCGCGGCGCTGAACTCCCCGCCGTAATCGGTGCGGGCGATCGTCGTTTCGCAGACCTCCGCCGCATACGAGTGGACGTAATAGACATAGGTCTCTTCGCCGATTCCTTCGAACAGCGCTCCGCGCAGGCTGCCGACGGTGTTCCAGCCCACATGGGGAATCTTCAGCCCGCTTTCCGCGGGTTTCAGCCGCCTGACGTGCGCCGGGAAAATCCCCAGACAGCGGGCGTCTCCCTCCTCGCTGTCGAGACACAACAGCTGCATGCCGATGCAGATGCCCAGTACGGGCTGCGTCAGGGTGGGGATGACCAGATCGAGTCCCCGCTCGCGCAGTTTGGCCATTGCCGACGAAGCTTCGCCCACGCCGGGCAGCAGCACCCTGTCGGCGCCGCGCAGGAGCGCGGGATCAGCCGTGATTGTGAATTCGGCCCCGATGCGCCGCATGGCGTCGGCGACCGACCGCAGGTTGCCCGTGTCGTAATCTACTATCGCCGTCATAATACTCCTTTGCTGCTGGGTATGTCGTATCCGAATCCGCTGCGGGCCACGGCCATGCGCAGGGCGCGGGCGAAGGCCTTGAAGATCGCCTCGGCCTTGTGGTGGTCGTTGTCGCCTTTGGCCGCAATCTGCAGGTTGCAGCGCGCGGCGCAGCAGAGCGAGTGGAAGAAGTGGCGGAACATCTCCGTCGGGACGTCTCCGACCCGCTCGCGGCGGAATTCGGCGTCCCACTCGAAGTCGATGCGTCCCCCGAAGTCGAGCAGCACCAGCGCGCGGCAGTCATCCATCGGCAGGGCGAATCCGTAGCGGCCTATTCCGGCCTTGGAGCCTAAAGCCCGGTCGATGGCTTCGCCCAGCACGATCGCCACGTCCTCCATCGTGTGGTGTTCGTCGATGTCCAGATCGCCGCGGGCCTCCACTTCGAGCGCCACGCCGCCGTGGTGGGCGATCTGCGCCAGCATGTGGTCCAGAAAACGCAGTCCGGTCGAAATCCCGTCGCCGCAGTTGCTATTGTTGCCGTTCCTTCCGTCACTGCGGCTGTCGTTGATCCTGCTGTTACAGTTTCTGCTGTTGTCATTCCCGTCGCCGCAGTTGCTATTGTCGGCGTTCCTTCCGTCACTGCTGCTGTTGCCGTTCCAGACATCGTTGTTCCTGCCGTCTGCCGGATTTTTTGCCCCGGCCCGGTTGCCTTCCGGTCCGTTGTCTGCGTCCGGATCAACCGGGTTTTTCGTATCCGCGCCGTTCTCCGGAGCGCCGCCGGTTCCGGCGGCCGGACGGTCTGCCGAAACGCCGCCGAACCCTTTGCCGTCGAGGTCGAGCCGGACGGTGATCCGCGTTTCGCGGGTCTCGCGCGTTACGACCACCCGCCGTTCGCCGCGGCGGATGTACTCGGCGATCTCGGCCCACGAATCGCTGATCAGCACGCAGGCCTCTTCCGCTCCGGCTTCGCGCAGCATCCGGCGGCCCGCCGTCTCCTGCGCGAACAGAATTCCCCGCGCTCCGAGATTGCGGGCCAGCAGGATGTCGGTCGCGCGGTCGCCGACGACGTAACTCGCCGCGAGGTCGTACCCGCCGCCGGTGTAGCGGCCGAACATTCCCGTGCGGGGCTTGCGCGTCGGGGCGCCGTCGCTTTCGAACGTGCGGTCTATCAGCATGTCGTCGAACAGCACGCCTTCGCCCGCCAGCGTGCGGAGCATCTTCTCCTGCGGAATCCTGAAATCCTCCTCAGGAAAGGAGTCGGTTCCCAGTCCGTCCTGATTGGTGGCCATCACCAGCTCGAAATCGAGTCCCCGGAGGACTTTGAGCGCCGAAATGGCTCCGGGCACGAATTCCAGCTTGGCGAGGCTGTCCACCTGCATATCCACGGGCGGCTCGACGATCAGCGTGCCGTCGCGGTCTATGAACAGTGCTTTTTTGAGTGCTTTTTTCATGGTCTGAAGTTTTTGACGGTTTCCAGCATGCGCCTGTTTTCGGCGGGAGTCCCCACGGTGATGCGCAGGCAGCCCTCGCATCCCGCGATCCGCGTACGATTGCGGACGATCACCCCTGCGGCGATCAGTTCGCCGTAGAGCCGGTCGGGATCGGCGGTCTTCACCAGCAGGAAGTTGGCCTGCGACGGGTAGACCTGCTCGATGCAGCCGCATCCGGCGAGTGCCGCCGCCAGCCGTCCGCGTTCTTCGCGGATTTGCGCGACCTGCGCCGCAATGTTCCGGCGCAGACACTCGGCCGCGGTCTGCTGGGTGAGCGTATTGATATTGTAGGGATACTTGACCTGCCCGAACAGCGCGGCGATCCGCTCCGACGCGAAAGCCAGTCCGAGCCGCAGTCCCGCCATGCCCCAAGCTTTGGAGAGGGTTTGCAGTACGATCAGGTTGGGAAATTCGTCGATCCGCGGCAGGAATCCCCGCCCTTCGGCGAAGTCGATGTAGGCTTCGTCGAGCACCACCACGCCGTCGAAGCGGCGCAGCAGTTCTTCGATCTCCCGGTCGGGGAATGCGTTTCCCGTGGGGTTGTTGGGCGAGCAGAGCCACAGCAGTTTGGTGCGCCCGTCGGCCGCCGCCAGCAGCGCTTCGACCGGAAGCGAGAAATCGGCTCCCAGCGGCACTTCGCGCAGTTCGACGTCGTTGGTCTGCGCCGCCACGCGGTACATGCCGTAGGTCGGTGCGATCGAAACGGCGTTGTCGCGGCCCGGCTCGCAGAAGATCCTGAACGCGAGGTCTATGGCTTCGTCGCTGCCGTTGCCGAGGAATATTTGTCCGCTCCGCACGCCCTTCAGCGCGGCCAGCTGCGCCTTCAGTTCCCGCTGGTGCGGGTCGGGGTAGCGGTTCACGCCGTTGTCGTAGGGGCTTTCGTTGGCGTCGAGCCAGACGCCGATCCCGCCACCCGCATATTCGTCGCGGGCCGTGGAGTAGGGTTGCAGCGCCAGAATGTTGGGCCGCACGAGCTGCGCCAGCGGTTTCATCGCGCACCTCCTTCCGTCCGGATGCGCACGGCGTTGGCGTGTGCGTCCAGCCCTTCGGCTTCGGCCATGGCCGTAATCGTCGGCGCGAGGGCTTCGAGTCCGCCGCGCGTCAGTTCCTGATAGGTTATCTTGCGCATGAAGCTCTCCGTGTTCACGCCGCTGTAGGCCCGCGCCCAGCCGCCCGTGGGCAGCGTGTGATTGGTTCCCGAAGCATAGTCGCCCGCGCTTTCGGGCGAGTAGCCGCCGATAAATACGCTCCCCGCAGCCGTGATCCGCGCCGCGGCGTCCCATGCATCCCGCATGGCGACAATCAGGTGTTCGGGGGCGTAGGCGTCGGCGAACGCGATCTGCTCGTCCGGGTCGCTGAAAACCACGATCCGGCTGTTGGCCAGCGAATTGCCGATCGCCTCGCGGCGGCTGAGCCGCGCGGCCTGCTCCCCGACGGACGCTATTGCCCGCCGTGCGAACTCCTTGCTGCGGCAGACCAGCACGGCCTGACTGTCATCACCGTGTTCGGCCTGAGACAGCAGGTCGGCGGCGGCGAATTCGGGCCGCGCGTCTTCGTCGGCCAGCACCAGCACCTCCGAAGGCCCCGCGGGCAGGTCCACGGCGACGTCGGCTGCGCCGGCCAGCTGTTTGGCCTTGGTGACGTAGCGGTTGCCGGGACCGAAGATCTTGTCGACGCGCGGAATGCTCTCCGTTCCGTAAGCCATGGCCGCCACGGCCTGCGCCCCGCCGAGGGCGAAGACGCGGTCCACGCCGCAGAGGTCGGCCGCATAGAGAATTTCGGGTGCGATCCGCCCGTCGCGGCCGCACGGCGTGCAGAGTATCACCTCGCGGCATCCGGCGATCCGGGCCGGCAGGGCGAGCATCAGCACCGTCGAGAAGAGCGGGGCTTTGCCGCCGGGGATATACAGCCCCGCGCGGCCGATCGCCACGGCGCGCTGTACGCACCTGACGCCCGGCATCGTTTCGACCTCGACCTGAGCCGGGAGCTGCGCCCGGTGGAAGGCTTCGATGTTGGCCTTCGCCTGCTCCAGTGCGGCTTTCAACTGCGGCGATACGGCCTTCGCGGCTTCCGCACGCCGTTCGCGCGTCACTTCGAACGTTTCGGGGAGGTATCCTTCGATGCGGCGGACGATCCGGCGCAGGGCCGCGTCGCCGCCCGGGCGCACCTCGGCGAGGATCGCGGCGACGCGCTCCCCGATCTCCTCCTCCTGCCGCGTACAGCGGGCCGTCAGCGCCGGCCATTCGCTGCGCGGGGGATTTACATAGATTTTCGGCATTTCCATTTTTCGGGTCGTTTTTAGGGGTCAGCGGATCATGTTTTCGAGCGTCAGCACCAGAATTCCTTCCGCGCCGAGGGCCTTGAGCCGTTCGATGCGCTCCCACAACTGCGATTCGCAGATCACGGCGTGTATCGAGCACCATCCCTCCTGCGCCAGCGGCAGGACGGTCGGACTGCGCATGCCCGGCAGGATCGTGATCGCTTCGTCGAGCTTCTCCTGCGGGAGGTTCATCAGCACGTACTTCATGCCGCGGCTTTCGAGTATCGAGTTGAAGCGAAACGTGAGCTGAGCCGTTTCACGGCGCTTCTGCTCATCGAGTTCCGGATTCGCGATCAGCACCGCTTCCGAGTAGAACACCTTTTCCACCTCGACCAGCCCGTTCGAGATCAGCGTGCCGCCCGACGATACGATGTCGAATATCGCGTCGGACATTCCCACGGCGGGGGCGATTTCGACCGACCCTTCGATGGTGTGGATTTCGGCGTCGATGCCCTTCTTGGCGAAGAACCGTGCGAGGATGTTGGGGTAGGAGGTCGCCACGCGCTTGCCGCGGAAGTAGTCCAGCCCGTTGTAGTCCGCCGTCCGGTCCACGGCCAGCGAGATGCGGCAGCTGCCGAATCCGAGGTCCATGGTCCGTTCGACCGGGAAATTCTTCTCCGCGACCTCGTTCAGCCCCACGATCCCCAGATCGGCGACGCCCATGGCCACGGCCTGCGGAATGTCGTCGTCGCGCAGGTAGAGCACCTCCATCGGGAATCCGTCGGCGCGGGAGATGAGTTTGCGCTTGCTTTCGGCGACGCCGATGCCTGCTTCCGAGAGCAGGCCGATGCTCTGCTCGTTGAGTCGGCCTTTGGCCTGAATTGCTATTCTCAGCATGTTTGTTTGTTGTTTTTCAGACACCCGCCTGCGGAACAGACATGAAAAAAGCCCATCCGCAGGGGATGAGCTTCGTTATGATATATAATCCTTATTTACATATGCACATCGATCTTACCCCTTCGGAAAGTGGTTGTGATGATGATGGATATGGTTGAATATTGTCATTTGCAATGTCGTTGGGGCAAATGTATGTATTTTTGGATGAAAAATCAAAATTTCTGCCGAAAAGTTTTCGATAATCTTCCGCCGGCGCCGCCGCAAACCCTCTTTCCTTCCGGGATGCAGTCGTTTGTTTATTTTGATTTCCAGTTGTTTGCGTCGTTTTTAGACTTGCCGCTCCTTTCCGCTCCGCGCGCCTGCGATTTTCCGCCGGATGGAGACGAACGACCGCTTCGGGGCGGCTCCGGGAAGTCGAAGGCGGGGGAATCCGGTTCGGAATCTGGATTTTATGCTTATCTTTGGGGGCTGCCGGAGGCAGTCTTTGTAAAATATTGTTGTAATGGAATCCGAAAAGAAACGTATCGAATATACCAACGGCGAGATCGTCGTGGTCTGGCAGCCGCATCTCTGCATCCATTCGGGCGTCTGCGTCCGCATGCTTCCCGAAGTTTACAACCCGCGGGAGCGGCCGTGGGTGAAGCTGGAAAACGCCGCGACCGACCGGATCGTCGCGCAGGTCGAAAAATGCCCTTCGGGAGCGCTCTCCTATCGTAAGGCGTGACGCCCGCTCATCCCGTTGAAAAGCCGCCCATGGATGCTGAATTCGTCGATCTGACGGCCGAAAACCTTGCCGACGAGCATTTGTGCTGCATTATCCGCACGAAAAAGGCCCATCCGGGCGTAGAGGCGAAGCGGCGGTGGCTTTCCGACCGGCTCCGCGAGGGGCACGTCTTCCGGAAGCTGAATGCGAAGGGCGTGGTCTTTATCGAATACGCGCCTCTCGAAACGGCATGGGTGCCCGTGACCGGCGACAACTATTATTATATCTATTGTTTGTGGGTTGCGGGGCTTTATAAAGGCAAGGGCTATGCAAAGGCGTTGATGGAACATTGTCTGGCCGATGCGCGGACGCATGGAAAATCGGGCGTCTGCATGCTCGGTGCGGAAAAGCAGAAAGCGTGGCTTTCGGACCAGTCTTTTGCCCGGAAGTTCGGCTTCGAGGTCGTCGATACGACCGACAACGGCTACGAGCTGCTGGCGCTCTCCTTCGACGGAACCACTCCGCAATTCGCGCACAATGCGAAAAAACTGACTATCGAAAGTCAGGCGCTGACCGTCTATTACGATATGCAGTGCCCCTTTATCCCCGGCAATCTGGAAATGATAAGACAACACTGCGAAGCGCACGGTGTCCCGGCGGATTTCATCGAGGTGGATACGCTCCGCAAGGCCAAGGAGCTGCCCTGCGTATTCAATAACTGGGGCGTATTCTACAAGGGAAAATTCGAAACGGTGAATCTGCTGGATGCCGCTGCCTTGGAACGGATCCTGAAAAAGTGATTCCCGCCGGGACTGTCTCCCTATATCGGCCCCTCCCCTCGAAAAAATTTCCGAACCCTTCGCCGTTCCGGATGCTTCATCCCGCCCGTCCCCGCATTATTCTGCTTTTTTTGCCCGCTTTTTCGGGACTCTTTTCGTATATTTGTAATTCGAATCTGAACTTACGCTTATGACATCCGCCGCCGTTATCGCTACCGTTCTGGGCTACATAGCCGTCCTCTTCGCCGTAGCATGGGTCTCCGGCCGCCGCGCCGACAACGCCGGGTTTTTCTCCGGCAACCGCCGCACGCCGTGGTACATGGCCGCTTTCGCCATGATCGGCGCCGCCATGTCGGGCGTGACGTTCATCTCCGTTCCCGGCTCGGTCGCCGTAGACGGCTTTTCCTACATGCAGATGGTCGCGGGCTTCACGGTCGGACAGCTGATCGTCGCTTTCGTGCTGATTCCCACGTTCTACCGCCTGAAGGTGGTGTCGCTCTACGAATACCTTGACGACCGCTTCGGCGTGCGGTCGCACCGTACCGGGGCGTGGTTTTTCTTCGTCTCGAAGATGCTGGGGGCGGCCCTGCGCATCTATGTGGTCTGCGCCGTGATGCAGTTGCTGGTCTTCAGCCATTACGGACTTCCGTTCTGGCTCAATGCGGCGGTCACGATGCTCTTCGTATGGCTCTACACCCAGCAGGGCGGCGTCAAGTCGCTGATCTGGACCGATACGCTCAAGACGGTGTGTCTGGTCGGAAGTCTCGTGCTGTCAATTGTCTTCATCATGCAGGCGCTGGGCATGTCCCTGCCCGAAATGACCCGCGAGGTCGCCGCGTCGCCCTATTCGAAGATGTTTTTCTTCGACGATCCGGCTTCGGACCGCTATTTCTGGAAGATGTTTGCGGCGGGCATTGTGCTGCTGATCGCCATGACGGGACTCGATCAGGACATGATGCAGCGCAACCTGAGCTGCGCCACGCCGCGCGACTCGCAGAAAAATATCGTCCTCACGGCCGTCAGCCAGATTTTCGTGATCTTCCTGTTCCTCGTGCTGGGCGTGCTGCTCTACATCTACATGGACCGCAGCGGACTGGCGATGCCCGAAAAGGGCGATCAGGTTTTTTCGCAGGTCGCGGTCAACGGCGGGCTGCCGGTGTTCGTTGGCATACTGTTCGTTATAGGACTTATCTCAAGCACCTATTCAGCCGCAGGATCGGCCCTTACGGCCCTTACGACTTCGTTTACGGTCGATATTCTCGACGGCACGAAACGTTACGGCGAACGACGCCTGACCCGCCTGCGGCGCATCGTCCATGTGGCGATGGCCCTCGGTATGGCGCTGGTGATCCTCGCCTTCGAATACCTTGCCGACGACAGCGTCATCAATCTGGTCTACAAGGTCGCCAGCTACACCTACGGCCCGATTTTGGGTATGTTCGCTTTCGGTATCTTCACGCGTCTCAGGGTGCGCGACAGCTGGATGCCCCTCGTGGCGCTCGCCGCTCCGCTGCTGAGCGCCCTGCTGCAATACTGGGCGTATGAGGCGTGGGGTTACCGGATCGGTTTCGAACTGTTGATTTACAATGCCGCATTTACGATGGCCGGCATGTTTTTACTGGTCAAACGACATGAAAAATAAACTGTTGTATATTCTCCTGCTGCTCGGTCTTTGCGGGCAGGAGGTCTCGGCCGCCGGAATCGACGGCCCTGCGCGCCGCGAAATCGGACGCACGCTGACGCGCATCGTCGCCCGCGAAGTGTCGGGCGGCTATGTCCGCATCGAGGGGGTGGACGCCTCGCGCAAGCGGGTGCGGATCTACACCTCGGTCGGCCTTTCGTACTATCCGTTCCGCGAAGAGAACCTGCGCGCCATGCGCGACTCGGTGCGCCTGCTCCTGCCGCCGGAGTTCCGCAAGGCGGCCATCGAACTTTACTCCGACAAGCGGGAGGTCGGTGAGCTGATTCCGATGGCCTGCCGAACCGGGGCGGAATACCGGAAACTTTTGCGCAAGAAGAAGATCGTACCCTTTACCAACCGCTCCGAGCGGCCGCTGGTGACCCGTTCTTCGGCGCCCGTGGTGCCGTCGCAGGGACTCGCCGGGCGGCATATCGCCTTGTGGCAGAGTCATGGCCGCTATTTCGACCAGCCCCAGAACCGCTGGAAGTGGCAGCGTTCGCAGTTGTGGCAGACCTGCGAGGACCTCTATACCCAGAGCTACGTGCTGCCGTATCTGGTTCCGATGCTCGAAAATGCCGGGGCCTGCGTGATGCTGCCCCGCGAACGCGACGTGCAGAAGTACGAGATACTGGCGGACAACGATGCCGCCGGGCAGTACCGCGAGGAGGAGGGACCTGAAAAATGGCAGCCGGGCGGCATGGGCTTCGCGCATGTGCAGCAGGTCTACACGACGGGACAGAATCCCTTCCGGGACGGCACGACGCGCCGTGTGAGATCGGTGACCGGCGGGGCGGAGAGCCGCGCCGTGTGGACGGCCGACATTCCCGAACGGGGCGAATACGCCGTTTACGTGAGCTACGATTCGACTCCGCAAAACGCTGACGACGCGCAGTATACGGTGCATCACCTCGGAGGGGACAGCAGCTTCGCCGTAAACCAGACCATGGGCGGCGGAACGTGGATCTACCTCGGCCGCTTTCTGCTCGACGCCGGTCCGCAGGAGGTCGTGACGCTCACCAACCGCTCGCGTCAGGCGGGCCGCATCGTCTCGGCCGACGCCGTGAAGATCGGCGGCGGTTACGGTAACATAGCCCGCACGGTGTGCGATTCGCTGCGCCGGCCCGGCATGGTGTGCCATCTGGAGACGAGCGGCTATCCCCGCTTCTGCGAGGGCGCCCGCTACTGGCTCCAGTGGGCCGGATTCGACGAAAAGGTCTACTCCCCGAAGGAGAACCGGGACGATTACAAGGACGACTACATGTCGCGCGCCCATTGGGTCAATGCCCTGACGGGCGGTTCGGAGCGGATGCCCGACAGCGCCGGGCTGCGCATTCCGGTCGATATGGCGCTGGCGTTCCACTCCGATGCGGGCGTGCGGCTCAATGACGACATCATCGGCACGCTGGGCATCTTCTATACGCGCGAGAACAAGGGCAAGTTCGAAGGGGGCGCCGACCGCTACCGTTCGCGCGACCTCACGGATATCGTCATGACCCAGATCGTTGAAGATATCCGCAGCACCTACGAACCCGCATGGAGCCGCCGCGGGCTTTGGAACCGCGCCTATTACGAAGCGCGCGTGCCGGGGGTGCCGACCATGCTGCTCGAACTGCTGTCACACCAGAATTTCGCCGACATGCGCTACGGCAGCGATCCGCGTTTCAAGTTCCTCGTGAGCCGTGCCGTCTATAAGGGTATCCTGCGCTATATCAGCTCACAATACGGATTACCTTACGTAGTGCAGCCGCTGCCCGTGGAGTCGCTCGCCGTGCAGTTCGCCGAAGGTGGCAAGGCGGCGGTCACTTGGTCGCCCGTGATGGATTCGCTCGAAACGACCGCGGCTCCGACGGGGTATGTGGTCTATACGCGCATCGACGACGGCGGCTTCGACAACGGCCGTTACGTCGATAAACCCTGCCTGCTGACCGTGCAGGAGCCGGGACGCATCTACAGCTACAAGGTGACGGCCGTGAACGAGGGCGGCGAGAGTTTTCCGAGCGAGACCGTCGCCGCATGCCGCATGCCCGACGAGAAGGGGACGGTGCTGATCGTCAACGGCTTCGACCGCGTCAGCGCGCCGCTGAGCGTGCGCGCCGATTCGCTGGCGGGATTCTATACCGACATCGACGGCGGCGTGCCCGACCGGCAGGATATTTCGTTCATCGGCGCGCAGCACGTATTCGACATGCAGATGGCCAAATGCGAGGTGGACAGCATCGCTTTGGGTGCCTGCGCCTGCGATTACGAAACGGAGGTGATCGGCGGCAACACGTTCGACTATCCCGCCCTGCACGGACGTTCGGTCGCCGGGGCCGGATATTCGTTCTGCTCGGCGTCGGTGCGCGCCGTCGAGCGCGGCGAGGTGTCGCCCGACGGTTATTCCGCCGTCGATCTCATTCTGGGCGAACAGCGTTCGACGACCATCGGACGCGGGGTGACGGGCTATGCCTTCAAAACCTTCTCCCCGGAGTTGCAGGCCGTTCTGCGCCGGTATATGGCCGGCGGCGGTGCGCTCTTTGTGTCGGGAAGCTATGTGGCGACCGACCTCTGGACGGGCGGCGAGGCCTCGGACGACGACCGCAGGTTCGCCGAGGAGGTGCTGCACTACACCTACGACGGCAGTCGGGCGGCGCAGCGCGGACGGGTGCGGGTCGTGACTTCGCATCCCGGATTTTCGCGCGACGAGTACCGTTATGTCAATGAATACCGTCCGGACCGCTACCGGGTCGAGTCGCCCGACGCCCTGCGGCCCGCCGGAGCGGGGGCCTTCTCGGTGATGCGTTACGTCGAAAACGGCCGCACGGCGGGCGTGGCCAGCGAAGCCGGCGGAACGTTCGTCATGGGATTTCCGTTCGAGTCCATCGAGAGCGACGTGCAGCGCGACCGGCTGATGCGCGACGTGCTGGACTTCCTATTGAAGCAAAAGGATAGATGATTTGTGTATTTATTTAAAAATAATAATTTTATGTCACTCGAACAACAGATTTCGAAAGGGATCATGGAGGCCATGAAGGCCAAGGATACCGTGCGTCTGGGCGCACTGCGCAATGCCAAGAAATACATCATCGAAGCCAAAACGGCGGGACCGGAAATCTCCGAACTCCCCGACGCCGATGTGCTGAAGATCATCTCCAAGCTGGCCAAGCAGGGGACCGACTCCGCGGCGATCTTCACCGAGCAGAACCGCCCGGACTTGGCCGCCGAAGAGCTGGCGCAGGTGGCCGTATTTCAGGAATTCCTGCCCAAGCAGCTCACTGCCGAGGAGCTTGCCGCCGAGGTCAAGGCCGTGATCGCCGAGGTCGGCGCGACGTCGATGAAGGAGATGGGCAAGGTGATGGGCGTCGCTTCGAAGAGGCTCGCAGGCCGTGCCGACGGCAAGGATATTTCGGCCAAGGTCAAGGAACTGTTGGCGTAGGGCGGCGGATGAGACGGTTGCTGCTGGTTGTTTGCTGGCTTGCCGCGGCGCAGACGGTCTGCGCCCGCAAACCCGCCGTGCGCTTCGACCTGCCTTACACGCTCGAACGGGGCAAGTATGTCGTGACGGTCGAGACCGCTGCGGGACCGCGCCGCTTCGCTTTCGACACGGGGGCTTCGCAGACCTGCATCAGCGAACGGCTCAGCCGCGAACTGGGACTCGCGGCGTCTGGCCGGGGGACGTCGGGCGATTTCGAAGGCCATCGTCATGCGATCACCTATGTCCGGGTGCCGTATCTCCGGATGGGCGAGGCGACCTACTCCGACCGGCAGGTGATCGTGCTGCCCGACAGCTCCTATATCTTCCGCTGTCTGGGCTTCGACGGCATTGCGGGCAGCGATCTGCTGCGCGGCTTCGTCGTGCGGATGCCCAATGCCGACTCGACGATCACGCTGGCGGGCGACCTGCGCCAGCTCGGCGGGTTCCGCTGCCGGGGCGGTGCGCGGATTCATTTTGCGGGAAACGCTCCTGTAATCGCCGCCCGTGTGGGCAGCGGCAAGTCCCGGATGAAAACCTACATGAAATTCGATACCGGCTCCGGGGCCTTGTTCGACTGCCGTTACGACGAGTGCCGGGCGATGATCGAAAAGGGGATTTTGCAGGAGGTGCGCCGCACGGAGGGACATTCCGGCAATCTGGGGTGGACCAACCGCTCGGTCGTCGGTGAAGCCGTGCGGGGTGTGATTCCCGAATTCGGGCTGGCCGGAAATACGCTTGCCGGGATGCCCCTCGAAGTGACCCACGGCGGACACAGCAAGCTCGGATGCGGAGTTTTCCGCTGGGGAACGGTCGTGATCGACTATCCCGGCCGCCGTTTCTGGCTGCTGCCGCATGCCGAACAGCCCGGACCGCCCGATGTGTCGGTAAGCGGCGTCACCGTCGCGCTGGACGGAGGACGGCTGGTCGTGGGGCAGGTCTGGGACGAGACGCTTGCGGATAGGGTGGCTCCGGGCGACCGGATCGTATTTCTCGGAACGGTGGATGTGTCGCGGGTCGATCCCTGCGCCGTAATCCGGGGTGAGATCCGCGGCGACAAACCCCAGATGACGGTCGAACGCAAGGACGGTACCCGTGTGACGGTTCCGGTAAAAAGGATGAAATAAATGCACGTATTGGAATATCTGCACCGCAATGTCAAGACGGTCGCCATGCCCTCGGCCATGGTGGCGGGCGCCTTGCTGTGCCGTCCGGTGACGGCGCTCGAAGCGTGGACGCACCAGATGATTACGCCCTCGCTGATCTTTCTGATGCTCTTCGTCACCTTTTGCCGGGTGAAACCCAGCCAGATGAAGCCGTCGATGCTGCACGTGTGGCTGTTGCTGTTTCAGGTCGTGGTGAGCGCGGCGCTTTATTTCGCGTTGCTGCCGCTCGATGCGATCGTGGCGCAGGGTGCGATGATCTGTGTGCTGGCACCCGTGGCGATGGCCGCGGTGGTGATTGCGGGCATGCTGGGGGCCAACGTTCCGACGATGGCGACCTACAGCCTGCTGTGCAATATGGCGATCGCGTTGATAGCGCCCGTCGTGCTTTCGCTGGCCGGAACCGGGGCCTGCTCTTTCACGCAGATACTGGCCCGCATCGCGCCGCTGCTGATCATGCCTTTCGCGGCGGCGCAGTTCTGCCGTTTTCTGCTGCCGAAGACCGCGAAATGGATCGGCGACCACAGCCAGATTTCGTTCTACATGTGGCTGGCGTCGCTGGTCGTGATTATCGGCCGCACGACGGCATTCATCATCGACCTGCACGATGCGTCGCTCTCGGTCGAGCTGTGGCTGGCGTTCGCCGCGCTGGCGATCTGTCTGGTGCAGTTCAAGGTGGGCCGCATGCTCGGCCGCCGTTACGGGGACGCGCCGGCGGGCGGGCAGTCGCTCGGCCAGAAGAACACGGTGCTGGCCGTATGGATGGCGCAGTCGTTCCTCGACCCCATCTCCTCGATCGCCCCGACGGCTTATATCGTGTGGCAGAACTTCGTCAATTCCTATCAGATTTACCGCCACGATCAGCGGAAGTCGGATTGAGCGCCTTCGGCGCCGGGCTTTTCTCCCGCCTGCAATCGTCACGAAAAATAGGACAGCCGCGATTTCGGGTCGCGGCTGTCTTGTGTGTATGCGAGGTGTTTCCGGACGAGGGTTATTTCCGGAAGATGAAATAGACGGCCAGAATCAGGCAGAGAAATCCGGCGAGGTGGTTCCAGCGCAGGGTGTCGGATTTCATGAAGACCAATGCGAAGAGCGTGAATACGGAAAGCGATACGACCTCCTGTATCACTTTAAGTTCCCAGATGGAGAACGGGCCGCCGAACTGCGCGGAGCCGATGCGGTTGGCGGGGACCTGAAAGCAGTATTCGAACAGGGCGATGCCCCAGCTCAGCAGGACGATCGCCAGCATGCCGAAGCGTTCGAGCTTCGATTTGAATGCGATATGTCCGTACCATGCGAGCGTCATGAAGGCGTTCGATATGACGAGCAGAACGACGGTGGAGATTCCTTTGAACATATATGCGTCCGGGTTAAAAATCCCGCAAATGTATCAAAAATTTCCGTACGATATCCGCTTCGGGGAAATATTTGCGACGGCCGGCCGAATCCCGAATCCGGGAGGAGCAGAGGAAAGGTGATGCTGAGGAGGTTGCAAAGGGGGCGCGAGGGGCAGGATGCGGGGCGTTTTCTTGGGTCGGGCTTCTGAGAGGGGGCAGCCGAGCCGCATGATCCGGGGCTGTCGGACAAAAAATCCCGACCGTACTGAGGTCGGGAATTGCGGCGGCCTTTTGCGGGGCCGTGCGCTTATTTCAGCAATGTTTCGAGGTCGGTGATGTCGCGGAAGTCGCCGATGATGACGTCGGCGTCGGTTTCGGCGGCCAGCATTTGGCGGGAGTGCGTGGACGCCAGCGCGACGATGCGGCCCGCGCCGGCCCGCCGTGCCGACTCGATGCCCGCCTTGGCGTCTTCGAAGACGACGCATTCGGCCGGTGCGAGTCCGAGTGCGGCCGCCGCCGTCAGGTAGATTTCCGGATCGGGTTTGCAGTGCGTCACCATGTCGCCGTTGATTTTGGCGTTGAAAAAGGATTCGATGTCGCACTTCTCAAGCACGAAATCGACATTGGCCCTGCACCCCGACGAACCTACGGCGCAGCGTATGCCCGCATCGCGGAGTTTGTCGAGCAGGGCGACCAGTCCCGGCATGGGTTCGATTTCGGGAGCGTAGATTTCGCGGTAGATGGCCTCCTTCTCGTCGCCAAGCGCCGCAGTTCCCTTCTCGCGGATCACCTCTTCGGGCATGATGAGCCGCATGATGTCGTCGTTGCCCCTGCCGAAAGCCCCTCCCAGTTTCTCCTTCCAGCCGCGCACGCCGTAGCGGTCGCAGAAGATTTCGAACGCCCGGATGTGGACCGGCGAATTGGCCACGAGCGTACCGTCCATGTCGAATATGGCGCCTTTTATCATATGATTCCGTATTTTAAGCCCCAAAGGTAGTCAAAATCTTCGACACAAGGAACCCTATGTCAGAATTTGAGGTGCATGCTCAGGTTTACGGCGAAGTTCTGCACGTCCTGTCCCGGCTTGGGATCGCGGTGGGTGAGACGCCAGATGCAGTCCACGCGCAGCAGGCGGAAGATATTTTCGACGCCGAAGCCCATTTCGACGTAAGGGTCCGAGACCGACGTCATGCCGCGGGGGAAGAGCAGCGGAGCCTGCGTGTCGGGCAGACTGCCGTCGTTCTCCTTCGAGAGCGTGCCCCACACGCCCTTGCAGACCAGCACTTCGCGCCACTTGAGTTTCTTGACGAGCGGAATGCGGCCCAGCAGGATGCCGTTGAAGTGGTGTTCGAAGAAGAGCGCCACCCATGCGTCCGATGCGAATTCGTAGAAATTCATGCACGAGAAGGCATTGGGATCGTAGAAATAGGTGCCGTTGCCTTCGTGGAGCTTGAGCAGCGGATAGGGGACCTTGCCGAAGATTTTGCCGCCCTGCAGCGTGATGTTGGAATAGCCCAGCGGCGGCAGTTCGGGTTTGTAGTGGATGCCCCCTTCGAGCCGGTAGTATTCGTAGCTGTCGTTCAGCATGGCGGGAACGCCGGCCGTGAATCCGAGCGTCAGGACGGGGTAGACCGTGCCCATGTACTGCTTGTCGAAGGGCAGGCGGTAGATGCTCTCGTTCTTCGAAATACGCATCCCGACGTGCAGCGCGGCGTCCGATACGGAGTTTACGATCCGGCCGTCGGGACGCACCAGCGGCACGTAGCGGTTGCCGAAGATCTTCTGGATGCGGGCGCCGAGGAAATTGCTGGTGCCGTGGCTCCATTCGTGTTCGTAGCCGATCTCGCCGCGGTTGACCATCGAAAGCCGGGAGTCGCCGCGCGAGAGCAGCGAGCTGAGGATGTTGCTCTCCGTGAGCGCGTTCTGTCCCGCGCCGAGCTGCATCACGTCGTGCCGGCCCGAAACGGTGAGCTTGCGCGTCAGGCGGCGGTTGAAGGCCAGTTCGACGCTGCCGCCGCCCTTGAACATGCCGTCGCGCGTGCCGTAGGCCGCATATCCGGAGAGACGTATGCGTTTGCTGACGGCCGTGGTCGTGCGGAATCCCGGCTGCATGCGGAACCCTTCGAGTTTGTTGAAGCTGGCCAGTTTGTAATAGGGGCCGATGCCGATGTATTTGGTGTTCCAGTAACCGACGATCACGGTGTTGATGAGCGTGTAGATGTTGCGGTAGAGCGGCACGTTCTGCACCGAATCGACCATCGAGTAGATGCCCTTCTCCTTCTCGCTCAGCCGGTAGGGGCGCACTTGTTCCCAGAAGGCTTCGTCCGTGCGGCTGACTCCCTCTTCGTTGCCGATGACGACGTTGTTGTCCATGCGCGCGACTTCGTCGGGAATGGGAACCCCGACGCGCACGTCGGAGTAGACCACTTCGCGCGTGCCGATGAACGAGGTCAGCTTCGACGAGTCGCCCGTGGCGATCGAAAATTCGGCCGACACCCGGTCGCGGTGGCGGAACCACGTGCTGTCGGCGACGATGCGGTTGTCGTTTTCGAGCCGCAGGTGCTTGATCCAGTTTACATTGACGCCCTTAGGCATGCGCGCCGAGGCCGACTGCAGTGCGTACGACGCCGAGTCGATATTGACTTCGCCGTCGAGTACGGGCGTGGCGAGCCGCTTGGGATGGAAGCGGATTTTGTAGGTTTTGCGCCCCTCCACCTGCATGCTGTCCACCAGAAAATAGTCGTAGAAGGCCAGACCCGAATCGGAGAGCGGACTGGCGAAGCGGACGTTGAAGATGTCGATGTAATTGGCGTAGAAATTGACGTTGCCGTGCATCTGGCCCGTGAACTGGGCGATGGCGAAGCTGTCTTCGACGCCCGACACGCGGCTGGCGCGGATGATTTCGCGCGAAACGGCGGGGTTGCGCCTGCTGTGGTAATAGTCGGCCGTAGCTTCGGAGATCATGGCCGGCAGGTAGGCCTGTCCGGTGAGCGCCGAGGTGTCGATGTAGTCGAAGACGAACCCGAAATTGCGTTGCAGGCGCTTGCTGCGGAACCGGGGCTTGATATTCGTCAGGTCGAGCTGCATCTTGGTGTAGGTGGCGCAGGTGTAGCTGTCGTACAGGTCGGGATCGTTCTGGGGCTTGCGGCGGATGACGCCCCGCAGGATCGGATGCGCTGGGTTGTCGCCGGGGGTGATGACGACGCTGCCGATACCGAACTCCACGGCTTCGAGGGCGAAGTCGATCTGGTTGAAGCCGCCCTGCACGAGCGGCTTGGTCTGCGAGGCGTAGCCGACCATCGAGGCCTGCACGCGGCTCACCGTGTCGCGGGTTTCGAGCGTGTAGATGCCCGCCTCGTCGGTGGTGATGCCCGTCGTGGTGCCGGGAAAGACGACGCTCACGAACTGCATCGGCGTGCCGTCGGCGGCGTCGGTGACGCGCCCGCGGACACGGGTGCTCTGCGCCGGCAGGACGGTGGGGAGGAACAGAACCGCGATGAGAAAGGCGAGCGGTTTGTATGTGATTTTTCGGCGAAGCATCTGACAAATGTAGCTAAAATGCGACAATCCGGGTAAAATAAACTACCTTTGCGCAACTTAAGCCGAAAAATCGAACATCAATAGCTGAGATGGCACACGGAAAAGTCGAAAAGACGAATGCGGCGCGGCTGCTCGACCGTGCGAAGATAAATTACGAGCTTGTTCCCTACGAGGTGGACGAAGAGCATCTGGCGGCGACGCACGTCGCCGAACAGCTGGGCGAGGAGATTGCCACGGTTTTCAAGACCCTCGTGCTGAAAGGCGACCGGACGGGATACTTCGTCTGCGTGGTGCCGGGGAATCACGAGGTCGATCTCAAGGTCGCGGCCCGCGTGTCGGGCAACAAGAAGGCCGATCTGATTCCGATGAAGGAGCTGCTGCCCGTGACGGGTTATATCCGAGGCGGCTGTTCGCCGGTCGGCATGAAAAAGCGCTTCCCGACTTATATCCACTCTTCGGCCGGGGAGCATCCGTTCATCTATATCAGCGCCGGCGTCCGGGGCCTGCAACTGAAAATCGCCCCGGCGGAGCTGATAGCATTCGTCGGGGCGACCGTGGCTGAGATCAGCCGGGAAGGGTAGGCGGAAATTTACCTGTCCGGCCGGAGTGCCGCGCATTTTTCATATACTGCGGCCGTTTGTCCGGCGATAGCGTCCCAGTCGTATTTTTCCATCGGATATTCCTTTTGCCGGTAGGGTGCGTCGATGTTTTGCTGGAGCTTCTGCGCCAGCGCCGCTATGTCGCCGACGGGGAAATAAGCCTCTTTTTCAAGACCGACCTCCAGATTGGCCGGAATGTCGCTTACAATGACAGGCAGTCTGTAACTCATCGCTTCCAGCAATGCGATCGGAAGCCCTTCGTGCGAAGAGGGCAGTACGAAGCAGCGGGCGTGGGTGAGAAGGGCGTGCAGCTTTTTCCCCTTGATGAAGCCGGTCAGGACGACGCCCTGTTCCCGTGCGTATTTTTTGAGTCCTGCGGAGTACTCGTCTTCGAAATCCGTATCTCCGGCCAGCACCAGTCTGCACCCCTTGTTGTCGGTCTTCGAGAAGGCTTCGATCAGGTGGTGCAGGTTCTTTTCTGGGACGAAGCGGCACATACTGAAGATGTATTTCCCCTTTTCGACGCCCGTTTCTTCGAAATATTCCGGAAAATCGGCGATCTGGGGAGCCGGAACCCCGTTGTAGATCAGGTGACACTCTTTGCGGTGGTATTTGCGGCTCAGAATGTCGTTTATGACGTTCGAAATCACGATGACTTCGTTGGCGAAGCGTGTGCCCATCATTTCACCCAGTCTGAGTACCGTTTTTGCTGCCGCACCCCATTTGTCCCGGTCGTAATCCGGTCCGTGGTGGGTGAATACCACCTTTAGTCCCAGCAGGCGTGCGACCGGCGTCAGCAGCGCCGGGCCGACGGCGTGGATGTGGATGATGTCGGCTTTCAGCTTTTTGGCTTTGAGGACTGCCCGGAACGTATGGACGATCGCTTCGAGCGATTTCTTTTTCGGGGTTTCGAGATCGACGAGCGTAATTCCTTCGTATTGCCGCAGCGTATCGTGCACGTAGCTTTTCCGCCGTATTACGGTTACGTCGAATCCCTTCCGGGCGATACGCGGAAACAGCTCTTCGCAGTGCGTTTCCACGCCGCCCATGATGCCGGGAATCCCCCGGGTGCCGGTGACGACTATTTTCATAGCCGGAAAACGGTCATTCTTTTTGGCATTCACGACTTGGTTAGAATTTTTCCCGCAAATCGCCTTGCATCGGGTCTTGGCCGACATCGCACCACTTCTTGTCCAGACTGGCCGGTTTTCCCCGCAGGCTGCGGAGCTTGTTTCTGAGCGCCCACTTCAGCGGGTATTTCATGTATTTGTGCATTACAGGACTGGCCGTACCGACCATCCAGCAGTTTTTCGGGCATTTCCGGACCATGGCGCGGACTTCCTGCGCCCGGCCGCTCTCCCAGATATCCATGAAGTCGGGCGTTTCGTGGATATTGCCCATCGATTTCTGCCAGTATTTCTCTTCGAGACCGTTGCACGGATACACCTCGCCGAAAGGATCGATGAAGAAGTTCGCCGAACCCGCTTCGCACGGCAGCATGCGGCGGCCGCCTTCGATGTAGTTGATCAGCCCCATATTGAACCATGCGCGGAACCAGCTTTTCGGATGGTTCTCCTGCAACTGCCATTCGATCAGCTGCTCGAAGTTTTTGCACACCTCGTCCTTGTTGGTGATTACGTTGTCGTCCTTGTGGAAATAATAGGAGTTGTGGAAAGCCGCCGTAGCGAACTCCATGCCCAAGGACAGCGACAGCTGATAGAGCGAGAGCATATCCTTGGAATTGTTGTTCGACACGGTGCAGCCGAATCCGATGTCTTTCAGCCCCATCTGCTTCAGCGTGAGCAGTGTCCTCAGCCCCTTGTCGAAGCCGCCGGCATGTCCGCGCAGTTCGTCGTTCTTGCAGCTCAGTCCTTCGATCGAGATGCGGATGCCGATGTTCGGGAATTGTTTGGCCAAGGCCACGACTTTGTCTTCGAACCATCCGGACGTGGAGATGACGATGCGGTCCGTATGTTTGTAGCACTCCTCCACGATTTCCGCCAGATCCTCGCGGACGAAGGGTTCTCCGCCGGTCAGGTTGATGAATTTCAGGCGCGGCAGCGTACGGAGGTCCGCAGCTTTGATCTCGGCGTCTTTTTTCGTGGGGTTGAACCAGATGTTGCACATCTTGCATTTCATCGGGCAGCGATAGGTCAGGATAATGCTGGCGTCGGTGGGGTGCGGGATATTCCGGGTATTCATCTTATATGTTGTTGTAGATTTTCATAAGTTCTGTATAGTACCTCTCTGCCGAATATCTTTTCTGGGCGTCGAGTGCGATCTGACGGTATTCGAACGGGGTTGCGAACATTTGGGCGATCTGAGTTTTCAGCTCTTCTGCGTTTCCGGGCATGAACAGCATTCCGGTCTTGCCTTCGTCTATCAGTTCGGGGATGCCGCCGATCCGGGCGCCCAAAACGGGTGTGCCCAAGCACTGAGATTCGATGACGGAAAACGGGTTGTTCTCATACCATTCCGAGGGGAGTACGCAGAACCGTGCCTTACCGACAATCTCCTTTATCTCGTCCCATTGTCTGTATCCGAGCAGTTCGATATCCGCTCCCGCAGCCTGTGCTGTCAGTATCTCCTGCAGTGGACCGTTGCCGATGATCTTTAGTTTGAGGGGTAGTCCTTTCGCTGCTTCGATCAACGTTCCGATGCCTTTTTCGTGCGACAGTCGGCCGACATAACAGTAATAATCGTCCTTGTCATAGTTTTCCCGTCGTACTTTCGCGGTATTTATGAAATTGCAGCATGTATGTATCTTATCCTTTGCAAATCCGCCCTGCACCATTTTGTCCTTCAGGAACCGGCTTGGAGAGATGAAAGCATCCGTGTAGTTCTCCAGTTTTTCACGCGGCCATTTCAAGGCTTCCCGATAAGCGATGTAGCTGGCTATGCGCGAATTTTTCATACACTTGTATTCGAGGACCTTGTGTTTGTCCGAGAAGCATGCCTCGCAGGGTATCTCGCCGTTGCGCAGGCAATCGTAGCGTGGACACAGGAGTTTGTAGTCATGCAATGTCCAGACAACTTTTATCCCTTTTCCGTGCGCGATCTTGGCGAGAACGGGCGAGAGTTGCGTATGAATATTGCCCAAGTGTACGATGTCGGGGCGGAAGTCGTCCAGCAGTTTGGTGAATTTGCGCTTGACCTCTCCCGTGCCGAATGGCCGGAAGAAGGCTTCCAGCATTTTCAATCCGGGCGTGAATTTTATTTCGCTTGGAAAATAACCGCTCCATGGGGAGGGGATGTTTTCCGGATATTGCATGGCGAAAACGGCCGTTTCATGCCCGTGCGACTCCAAGAGTTCCTCTATGTTCAGGAGGTAAGTGCAATCCCCGCCCCGGGGATAATAAAATTTATTGGCTAACAGTATTTTCATGGATCATGGATTTGGGAAACGCAATTGTACAAGGCAATCCGGCCTGCTGAAAACGCCGATGGGCTTTATAACCCGAAGCATCTGGCCAGCGCCTTGCTGCCTGTTTTCCGGATGGCTTTGGAGATCAGTACCGGCATATACAAAGCCAGCAGGATGCTCACGATATACAGAGGCCAGTAGAGGCATGCGATTCCGAGTTTGGCATAGATGAACCGGATTGCTATCTGGAAGAATATCCCCATCAGGAAAATCTGGAACGTATACTCCCTGAAGCTTCCGAAAAGGCCGGGTAAGTGTCGTGATAAAAACATGCAAAGGGTCAATGAGAAAAATATCCCGACGAAAATATTCAATAGCGGAATGCCGGGATACAGTGAACAGCCCACCATCAATGCCGTGCAGCACCAAAGGAGCACGGGAGTGTCCAAAAATTTCCCCCCCCCGTATTTGGAGATCAATATTCCCGTATAAAAAAAGAGCAGATAGCTGGACGCATATGAAATGCAGAATAGTTCTATATCCTTCGGGAAGAAGAAATAGATAAGCAGGGCGGCACAAAACATGAGAACGCTTTTCATCTTGCCGCCCAGCGACCATTTGTATATGGGGAAGAACAGGAACAGAACGAAGAGAGTCGATATGAACCACATTTCAGCCAACGGGTTGGATCTAAACGTGACTATGTCGAGGATTTCCGACCATGAAAAGTCTACCGGCCGTCGCATTAGCGGATTGAAGGCATATTTCAGAAAGAACGTTGCGCAGGTGAATGCGGCATAGGGGATCAGCAACCTTTTTGCCTTGTCTCCGATGGTCTCCACGTATCTCTTGTTCCGCCCTATTTTTGTCAGGTAAAACAGAAATCCGGAAATGAACATGAATAGCGGCATGTGAAAACTGTATATGATCCGTTCGATCTCCGCACTAACGGGGGTTTCGGGATCTTGGAACACATTCGTCAATGTCACATGCCCGATGACGACCAGTAACATGCTCCACCCTTGAAGGACGGATAGCCAGTTGATTCTGTTTATAGCCATCTGTTTTTATTTTATATTTTCGGCTATTTTTTTATCCTGAAAGATGTCTAGGAAAGTCTGGGCAATATGGCTGTTGGCCAGATTATCTCGGTATGCAATGCAGTTTTTTACATAGAAGGAATTATTCGCAATAATCTCTTTCAAATCGTGTTCATCCCAATTATCTTTTGCTATACCTAATTGATGGCTGTTTATAATATAGGAATTCGTAGGAACGGTATTCGAAATGACCGGAGTTCCGCAGGAGAGTGTTTCAGGAATGGAAACCATGTTATTGTCTTGGTATGTATTGATCAATAACGCTTTTGCGTGAGCTGTATATTCGCTCATTTGGACATGGGGCAGGAACCCGGTAAATATTATATTGTTTTGTGTGTCGGAAATTATGGATTGTCTTTTGAGTTGCTCCTCCAAGGGGCCTTGTCCTATGACATACAATTTAAAGTCTTTATATTGTTTATCCTTTATCAAGGCTGCGAATTTCGTAATAATCGAGGAAATGTTTTTACGTTCTATTAATTGAGAAATGACGATGAAAAAATCTTTTTTTTCTGCCGATACCGCAAATTTCTCGATATTAACTCCATGTTCAATACATTCAGTCGTTGTTTTTTTATGGTATCTTTTTATGAAATTATATGCGGCTTTGGAGCGGGGAACTACCAATGTCTTTCTGATAAATACTGGTGCTATAAAGTTGTACCATATTTTGGATGGTAGTTTATATAGCTTTTGGGGATGTAATGCCAATTCATGCCATATTATGGTTTTGCGAGGGTATAATAGCGACGCAAATAGACTTTGAAAAGAAAATACCTCGCTGCTGATTATGAGATCGTATTGTTGACTGTTCTGTTTTAGGTGTTTCCACAGATCTCGTGAGAACGGGAGTACGGACGGTGGAAAGATTCTTTTCAAGTCCGATTTGAAAAACAAAATTTTAAAATCATATTCTTCTTTCTTGCATGGTTGGTATTCCATTGCTGCCGCCAATGTTATGTCATGCCCCAATTGTTTAAATCCAAGACATAAATTGTAGATCATCGTGTCTTTAATTGAAGATACGGTCGGGATTGTATTGTTTTCGGCGGTATAAAGAATCGGATTCAATATTAAAATTCGCATGGATCGTTATTTTGTTTGTTCATAGATATGGGGCGATCTCATTGGATGTTTTCTTGTGTCTCTATCTTCCCATTACCCCTAATAAATAGGTTTTAATAGCTGAACCTAATTTCCATCCGTTGCGGATGATCTTGTTGGTCCAAGCCGGGGTTCGGTTCAGAATTCGAAGATATAATAGCTCTGTTCTGTTGAATTTGGTGTAATTGAATTTTTTCTCAACACTCTTCGATACGTCTTTATTATTTCTCAATGCCTGAAAAATGGCGTCTGTAATTACCAAACGTGCAATGATTTCGTTCAGATATGTATTTTGGCACTTGCAGAGCTTTTTGAATAAATCACCTTGTATATATATGTTTTTTTCGAGGCGGTCATTGAATGTCGATTCCTGATACTCGTAACTCATCAGGATATTTGGCGTAACACATACATTATAGTGTTCGGCGATGGCCATCCACATATACAAGTCTTCGCCTGTATGCAGATTCTCTGGAAAATAACCAACTTTCCCGAAAGCTTCCACCGGGATTACAGCACACGAAGCATTGCAAAATGGACTTTTGTGTTTGAAGTATTCTTTGAAATAATCTTGTATGACACCTTCGGTCGGATAGGCATATCGGATCTCCCGGTGTTTTTTCCGTAAAATGTATCCAGCCGAATAGATGCCGCATCCGGGATACTTATCTATCAGGCGTGCGATTTCGCTAAGATAATCCGGATACCAAAGGTCGTCAGCGTCGAGAAACGCAATATACTTTTTCCGGGATTGCCTTATCCCGTAATTGCGGGCGGACGATACGCCGCCGTTCGGTTTGGAAAAGACCCTGATCCGGGGATCATCGAATTGGCGTGCGATTTCCAAACTGCGGTCCGTCGATCCGTCGTCTACGATATTTATTTCAAAATCGGGGAACGTTTGATTCAATACGGACTGTACGGTATTGCGGATACAGTCTTGTTTATTATACAAGGGGATTACAACGGAGAACATCAGAGCGGTTAATTACTGAATATATTGGAATAGGGTACGATCTCGCTGAGATTTTTAAAGAGATAATAAATATAGACGGAAAGCCCATACGCAATGAATATCACGGTATACAAATATTTCTGGAATGTTTTTTTGACCAGATATAGAAGGTTCGGGATAGCCACGATCTGCATCAGGCTGAAATAACTGACAACACGGCCTGAAAATGCACCCAGTCCGGCAAGTAAGTTGACCATGATTACTCCGAGGATATATAATTTGAAATATATATTGTTCGCATCCTTATTGATGTACAGCATGAATACGGCTATCAGATTGAGTCCAAGGTTGGAGAGCAGGTTCCTTGATTCGTTAACGGTTCCCCCGCTTAGGTAATAGTCATAGTTGCTCGAAGCGAATAAATTGGCTATGGGTTTAAGAGTCTCCTTGAACCATGCCGTAAAGAACATGCCGATAATGAAACTGATGGCTATTGCGAGCGCATATTTAAGTTTGTTGTCGAAATTCAAGTTCGCTTTATAAAACACCCAGACGAGCAGGAAGACATATAATGCGGACATGTGTATGGCCATTGCCAATAGCATCAGCAGCAGGTAGTATTTGTTTTTGTCTTTCTCCAAAAAGGGGATGGCCAACAACAGGAAGGACATTGCCACCGACTGGCGCATCGCGTTCATGGAGTTCCCGTAAAAGTACAGCGAGATATAAAGGAAAACCGAGAACAGCGGCCATTTGCTTTGCTTATTGAGGGCATAGAAGAGCGGTATGGCATTCAAGGCAGCCAACATGACCAGCAATCCCCTATAATTGTTCGCATTGCGGAAATACCTTAACATTGCCAGCCAGATGAATTCCGCGGTTTTATAATTTTCGTTGGCTGCTACGTAGGCGTCGTTATTGGCATATTGATAATATATTGTGTAATACGCCTCGGAATCTGTTCCCACTCCCAGACTCCGGTAGGCAGCCAGAAAGAACAAGGCGAAAGCGACTCCTATGTATACGACTTTGTTGTTGGCCCTTTTTACGAGCGATAAAAAGAGTACGATCAAAGCAAGGTAAATGTAAAACTCCATGTCTATTTGTTAAGATTTGTTCGAAGGAAAAGAAGGGATTTTTTCCTCTCCGACTGTAATATTCCGTTACATCGCTCCCAATCGACCGGAGCCGTTATCAGGCTGTCGGTCAATTCCCCGGCATTATGAATTAACCGGCCTTCGAGGCCGAACGTCCTTAACAGGGACGTGAAACGGGTTTCGCCCCTGCTGCAGTTGGCTATGGCGATGAACGGTTTGTTGAACAGGATGGAGAACACGCAGCCGTGGAAAGAATCGACAATGACGTACCGGGCGTCCATGAACCCGCGCAGCCACTGTTCTACCGCAGGGGAAGTACACTCTTCCGGATACATTGCGCAGTTCAGGACGTCCGCTTCCCGGGACGGCATCACGCTAAACGGAGTCAGACCCAATTTCCGGGACACGTTCCCGACGATCGTTGATTTTTCCGGGGACGGGTCGAGGATATAGGTCAACAGGTTCCCTCTGCTTGCAAGGGCGTGCCGATCCGTTGCCAGTTTTTCATATTGTTCCCGCCTGAGCAGCATTGTTGGGTCGAGGACATGTTCCGCCGCGACTCCCAGATAATTTCGGCACAATGTAACTCCGGAGTCCTCGCGCACGGATATGGCATCGAATTTTTTTGCATAACCGGCACACACTTGTTGCGCTTGCCGGTCGTATTCCCATGTGTCGACCCCGAACGATGCCGCGTAGGCGATCCGAATGATATGGTCCCGTTGGTCGAAATCAATGTAATAATTGGTGATGCAGGGGGAGAAGACCGGACGCCATACTTGGTCGCTACCCACGACATATGCATCTATGTGCTCGTTGCCGGCGGCCTGCCGGAGTTCTTTTGTCCTCAAGAGCGGCCGGGTATGAGGGATATGCCTGTCGATGAACGCCGAGGTATGCCGGCTGATTGTCCGCATTTGACCGGCGGTCATCCATATGGACAAGATGTTTTCCTTTTTTTCTGCGCCGAGGCAATAGCGTAGTATTCTTTTTGCGCTGCGGAGCAATTTTCGCAGGAAAGGGGTATGGTGGTGTCTGTCCAGCACGCACACTTCATGCCCCAATCCCTTCAATACTTCGCACAGCGCGTAGCATTGGAGTATCCCGCCGTAATTCCTCTGCAGCGGTTGGGTCAATATGCCTATTTTCATCGTAATCGTTTAATGAACCGGCCCGCTGCCCGACGTAACCGTGTCTTGAGAGGTTCTTTTGTAAGACGGTCTATCAGCCGGAAAAAATTCTCTTTTCCGAAGTTGTCAAAAAAACACTCCCTTTGCGAAGGAATGGGAACTGAAATTTCAATCACATGATTCCCTTTAAGAGCTTGTTCATATTCAACCTCTTGCGAAATAATTGGTAAGGTATTGTACATGCATTTCCCTTTGGCCGTATTGACCAGTATCAATCCGGTCCCTTTGTCATCATCCATGCTTGGTACGATATGTTCGATTCCCCAAAAGTCCGCCAATGTAATGTCGGCCCCGGATTTGCCTGATTTTGACGGACATTGATGACAGGATGGCCGCAGATATAAATTGGCGAGGAATCCGCGCATATACTTGTTCCGGTAAAATTTTTCAGTATGTAGAGTCGATTTTTCTAAAGATGAAAGGTGAGCGGAGAAACTGAATTCTTTCCATCCAGTGCGTTTATCACGGAAGTAAACCCCGTCGAGCCTGTAGTCTGAAGGCGAATCGGCGACGAGCCTTCTCACATATTTTTTCCATACAACCGGGCTGGGAACTCCGTGGCATACGATGTCCATGGTGAACAGATTGCCGTATTCTTTTCCGAGGAACCTATGCAATCCTGCAATCTGGCAGGGGGTTCCGGTGAATAGTACCTCGCGGCCCTGTCGCAGGAATTCTCTGGCTTGCCTGAATGTTTCCCCTATCCTGCTTTGTACGTATTTGCTGCCCCGGAATGCAGCCAGTCCGTCCGTACATTCGGTGTAACTGTGTACGACATTCCAGTTTTTGTCGAACCGGGCACCGAAGACAATCCCGCCCCGCCCGATAATCTGTTCTGCCAATAATGTGAAAACTCCGCCTGAGGAACTCTGCATCCGGATTTCTTCATTTCCGTTTCGGCCGGCCATGACTTTCAAGGGTTTGCTTTTGGGATTCTGGTTGATGACCGGACATACTTTTTCGCATAGGCCGCAACCTACACACCGGGCCTTATCTACTTGAGGGTAAATGAATCCTTCGGCGTCTTCGGACTGTCCGATGCACTGCTGGGGACATTTTTGTACGCATGCGTTGCAACCGCAGCAATCCCGTTTATTCCGGATTTCGATCATGTTATGAAAAGCCTATGTATTTACGGATGGAAGTCGGCACCAATTTCATGGTGGCAACGATGACAGCAATACTTATTGTCAGAACCAATATGAAATTGAAGTCGTGGTAGCCGCATAATTTGTTCAGTACCATATTGACCAGCATGTGGATCAGATAAATGCCGAAGGATATTTCCCCGACCTTGGCGATGCTGCGGACAATGAAGCGATCTTTACGGGCAGTTAGATAACGTTGCAGGGGACTTGCAAACAGCATGATGATGAAATAAAGTGAAAAAAGGAACGAAAAGACTTTGATGCCGAGTCCTGTTACCTGTCCCATGTAGTGCATGATGACGAAGCTTTCTGCGACGGACAGCAGGAAGAAAAGAATCACCAGCGGGTAAACGTATTTCATTTGAACCGTATGGTTACGTAGATAGATTCCGGTCACGAAGAACATGATCCATAGCGGGAACGGTCCGGCGTATACGATCAATGGTATTTCCATCCGATATACATAAAGCAGGATTTCCAGGCAGGATATGCAGGTGATGCTGATTGTGACGGCTGCCAGCACCCCCCCCCTTAGGGAGCGTCCCATTTTCTGCATTAAGGGCAGCAGTGCGTAATACTGTACGATCAGGATGATGAAGTAGTAGATAGAGAATCCGCCGAAGAAATAAAGTAGCCACGAGGTCACGGAGTTTTCCCGGTGCAGGTATGCAAGGATCAGATAGGGAACCGACCAGACCAGCATGGGAATGTATACCTTTACCGCCTGTCTTTTCAGGAACTCTTTATATGCAGTCGGGGTGTCTGTTTTTTTATTTGCCATGAAATAACCCGATATCGCCAGAAACAGCGGGACGGCCGCATTCAGCAGGTTCCTGAATTCCACTCCGAAAAGATTCAAAACGGGGCCTTCCATGGCGGAATAGTCGATGCAATGCAGGCATACCACCATAATGATAGCGATGCCCCTCAGGAAGTCGAAATAGGGAATACGATGCATTAGTCTTTGGTTTTGGGTTTTAGCCTTGCCAATATGACTGAGATTTTTGAAGAGATGAAAGTCTTTTCACCGGATGTCAAGCCGAAATAATAGATGGAGATGCTTGTCGATAGGGTACATACGAGGCATACCATCAAAAGATTCCATACTCCGTGCTGGGGGTGGCAATATATTACTGCCTGCGGTACTGCAAGCGCGATTGCCGTTACCTTGAAAATACACCACACTACTTTACTGAAATATTCTCGCAGTGAAAGTTTAATCATTCTTTTGAGCATCAGCAGCCGGGCGAATTGGGCTATTATTTCTATACCTAAATGAACGGCAAAGACCGCGTATGCAGGCAATCCGCATTTCAGACAAACGTAGGAAATCGGCAGGATCAGCAGCAGCAGCCCTCCGACGACGCTTTGGTAAAGTTTTATTTTCCCCGTGGCGGCAGCAGCAGTCATCAAAGGATTGGAGATTGCATATATCCATGTTATGCATAGCATGATCCTTAAAAATACGACCGTATCTTCCGGGACGATTTTCAGCCAGAGTGTCAGTAGCGCTTTTGTCTCGATAAGGACGGGAAGCGATAACAGCAGCAGCAGGAAAAATGAAAATTTGGCGCTCCGGAAAATCAGGCCATGCATGTATTCCATGTCGCCGGTCGCGTACGATTTGGTTATTTGCGGGTTGAGGGCCGTTTGGAAGTTGCTGCTGAACTGACCGATGGCGGTTTGGGCCTGCACGGCGATACCTCTGGCAGCGTTGACAACCGGACCGAAGAACATATTCAGCAGCAGGTTCAGTCCCTGCGTAAATGTAATGGCCGCAAGGTTGCCGAAAAGATTCCAGCCTGCGAAGCCTGTCATTTCGCAAAACAGCGTCTTATCCCATATCCAACGATATTTCGTCTCCTTGAAATGCCGGTTGCAATACCAGCTGTAACATAGACGTATGACGAGTTGGACAATAACGATCAACGCGGCGTACAATATCAGTTTGTCGGTGTGAAAATACCGAAGAAAACAGACGATCAGCAATTTCAAAGAGACTTCGATAATCGATATGTAGGCGAATGCGCTCATTCTTTCATGGGCGATGATGGCCGCATTGTACGGTACGCTCATGATCATGATCACCGATGCCGCTACCGAGCACTGGAATACCCAGAAAGCGGCATTCATGCGGTCGGCCGGAATCTGCATTTTGTTCCATAAGAACCAAAGCCCGACCGTTTCCGCCAGCACTATTATAAGAAAGGATATGATGGCATGTATTGAAAGGCTGGTCGAGAAAACCTTTGTCAGTTGTGTCCGATTGTTCTGTCCCAGCTCAAAGGTCAGGTACCGCTGTGTCGCGGAGGTCATTGATCCATTGATGAATCCGAACATGGCAACGATTCCGCCCACGACATTATAAATGCCGAAGTCCTCCACCCCCAGAATATTCAATACCACCCGGCTGGTGTAGAGACTTACCGCCATGGTAACAAGCATCCGGAAGTAGAGCAGAAGCGTATTCTTTGCTATTCGTTTGTTGTTAGAGCTTATTTCCTGCATTTCGGAGCCGATGTTCATCCATTAAGTGCCATATCTACCTTTCCTTATACATTTCATCATAGTACTTTTCATACTCTCCGGAAGTAATGTCGTCCATCCATTTTTGGTTCTGGAGGTACCAGCGGACGGTCTTTTCGATCCCCTCTTCGAACTGCAGGCTGGGCT
>ERZ791810.54-NODE-54-length-154687-cov-27.405660_pt1 | contig 154687 bp, 124 predicted proteins | sample MGYA00510304_ERZ791810 | MGnify/ENA primary metagenome ERZ791810 (study PRJEB30046, sample SAMN00791967) | human gut metagenome | study: EMG produced TPA metagenomics assembly of the A metagenome-wide association study of gut microbiota in type 2... | reverse complement strand
TTTGCAGTTTTATGATATTCTGTGAAAGTATAAGTTCGAGAGCCTGTCTCTCCGCGGTTAGCATTGATAATCAGTGTTTTAAGAGGAGTTTACCCGGCTTTACATCATGAATGTAAGGCCGGGGTTTCTTTTAATGATGTTAGTGTTTGAATGAGTCGTCTCTTTTTATATGCTCCCCCGATGTTATTTTATTATATGGCAAATAGTTCTATATAATTTTATTTGTTTACTTTTATTGTATTTAGAAAGTTTCATATAGCTTCAGTTACTTAGTTTTCAATAGAAGTAAATCACTTCTATTTTTCAGTTTTTCATTTGTTGTTACTCGTAAATTATATCTTTTGAGCTATATTAATTTAATATTAATCTGAGATTAATTTTATTTGGACTGCTTTTTTAAGGGTTTTCCGTTTCCTTTGTGTTCAAAAATCAAAGTATTTAATTCAAACCAATATTGATAGAATGAAAAGGAATATGACTTTAAAAAGTTTGCTGTTGGTTGTGTGTGCGTTGTCCGGAAATGTTTTTGGACAAAGCACATTGAGTAATGGCAAGTTGGTGTATAATTATCCATTTGCACCAAGTGAGGGTATTGTGAACCGAATGGAAAAGGAATATAGGTCGGAAGTGTGCTTGAATGGTTTCTGGGACTTTCAACCGGTTTCATTGCCGTCAACCTATGTGCAAGGAAAAGGAGTGGCTCCTGAATTATCTTTACCGGAAGAAAAACAATGGAGTGATATTAGGATAAAAATACCTTCACCTTGGAACATAAACGCTTTTGCGAATAGAAATCTTGAAGGGCCAGACCATCGTAACTACCCGTCTTATCCAAAGGAATGGGAACAAGTGAAGATGGCTTGGATGAGGAAAAAAGTTACTATACCTACCGAATGGACTGGACAACAGATAAAACTTTATTTTGAAGCAGTGGCCGGCGCAACGGAAGTTTATATTAATAAGGAGAAAGTTGGTGAGAACTTTGACCTCTTTCTGCCTTTTAGTATCGATATTACAGATAAAGTAAATGCAGGTGAAACAGTTGAAGTATTGGTAGGAGTGCGTAGCCAGTCCCTATTTGAGGATAATTCTACAATTGGACGCCGTATTGTACCGGCTGGCTCTATGTGGGGATATCACATTGCCGGTATTTGGCAGGATGTGTATCTGCTGGCCTTACCTAAGGTGCATGTGGAAGACATATTTGTGAAACCTCTAGTATCTAAAGGAATACTGGAATTGGAAGTGACTGTGCAAAATAATATGGCAAAAAAGGCTGATTTGCAGGTTCAGGGTGATATTAACGAATGGGTTAATTTAGCTGGAACAGATGTTAACTCTGCTCCGCTTCCGGTTTGGAAGTTAGGGAAAAAAGTATTGGAAGTGAAAGCTGTGAAAGTGTCTGTTCCGGCTAATGCTTCTACAAAAGTAGTACTACAAGTGCCTGTTTCAGATGAATTGAGATTTTGGACTCCGGAATGTCCTAATCTTTATGCACTGTTGCTGTCTCTAAAAGTGAAAAAACAAAATTTAGATGTAAAATATGAGCGTTTTGGTTGGCGTGAGTGGACATTGAACGGTACTGTTCAATGTTTGAATGGTAAACCGTATCAACTGAGAGGTGACTCTTGGCATTTTATGGGGATTCCGCAGATGACTCGTAGATATGCTTGGGCTTGGTTTACAGCTATTAAAGGTATGAATGGAAATGCGGTTCGTCCTCATGCACAAGTTTATCCCCGTTTTTACTTGGACGTTGCGGATGAAATGGGTATTTGTGTGTTGAATGAAACTGCTAACTGGGCTAGTGATGGCGGTCCGAAGTTGGATTCTGAACTTTTCTGGAAAGCTTCGAAAGAACATTTGACGCGTTTTGTTCTTAGAGATCGTAATCATGCTTCTGTTTTTGGATGGAGTATCAGTAATGAAAATAAACCGGTAATTTTGCATGTCTTCAACAGACCGGAGCTGATGACTCCTCAGAAAAAAGCTTGGGAGGAGTGGAGAAATATTGTGCGGTTGAATGATCCTACCCGCCCATGGGTTTCGTCGGATGGAGAGGATGATGGCGATGGTATATTGCCTGTCACTGTAGGGCATTATGGTGATATGAACTCAATGAAACGTTGGATTGAAATAGGTAAGCCTTGGGGAATTGGTGAACATAGTATGGCTTACTATGGTACACCGGAGCAGGTCGCAAAATATAACGGTGAAAGAGCTTATGAATCTCAGCTTGGACGTATGGAGGGATTGGCAAATGAGTGTTATCATTTGTTGGCCAATCAACGTTCTATGGATGCTTCTTACAGTACAGTGTTCAACATGGCATGGTATTCTTTGAAACCTTTGCCGCTGGGTAAAAAAGATTTGACTTCAAAACCGGATATCAGCCGGGATGGCGTTTTCTTTACAGAATATAAGGAGGGAGTACCAGGCGTACAACCGGAACGCGTAGGACCTTATTGTACTACATTCAATCCGGGATATGATCCTAATCTGCCCTTGTATGACCCATGGCCTATGTATGATGCTATGCGTGCTGCCAATGCACCAAAGCATCCTGCTTGGTCGTCATATGCTGAGATTGATAAAAAGCAGTATGAGGCTCCGGAAGCGTTTCCTTCTGAGAAGTATAAGGAAATTATTTTTATAGGAAGAAAGGATAGTAAATTGAAAGGTATAATGGATGCACAAGGGGTGAAGTTTTCTACTAAAATAACTGCTCCTGCACAAATGATTTATATTGTAGATGGTACTTATGATCTGCCTGCCGCAGAAAAGAAGAGCATGTTGGTCAATCTTGCTAAAGGAGCCGATGTTTGGATATGGGGACTGACCCCTGAAACGGTAAATGTGTATAATGAGATACTGCCCCTTTCTGTAACGTTGGATAATTTGAAGCGTTCATCTTTCCTGCCGGTTCAGAAATCATGGATACGTGGGTTGAATAATTCAGATTTCTATTTCTGTGAACTTCAGCGGGCGGATGCTTCGGAATATTCTTTGAAAGGGGCCTTGGTAGAGGAAGGAGAGGTCTTGTTGAATGCTTGTAAAACGGATTGGAGAGCCTGGAATAAACGTCCGGAAGAGATAAAGACAGCTGGTACCATACGAAGCGAATATGAATGTACAGCTGCCACTCCTGTATTCGTGAGATATCAAAATGGGGCTTCCTGTTTTTACATCAGTACACTGAAAGAATTTACGAACTCAGAAAAGGGGTACAATACATTAAGGGCAATCTTGAAAAATGCAGGCATTGACTGCCAAGAGATTGAAGTAAAATCGAACGAGCTTTTTTTCTTACGTGATAATCAACTGGTTTTTCCTGCTGCTGTGAGAGATAAACTGATAAAAACAACTATGGGGCGGACTTTGGACATTTATGTGTTTAGTCCTCGTCCTCTGAATGATTTGCTGATAGAGCCCAATATGCCTAAACTGACATTAGTTGTGAAAACTAAAAAATGCCAGCTTTCTATTAATGATGAAGTATATGCAGCTGCCGAGAAAAATAGATATGAAGTTACTTATAAGGAGCTACCTCTATTGCAGGGTTGGAATAAAATAAGTATTGCAATCGGAGAAAATGATAAGAATGAATTCAGTGGTAGTTTTAGGTGTGATAACAGAAATGAATTCCTTTCTTCATTGAAAGCGTCATTTGTAAATCCTGAAGCAAAATAGTAGGTAAATAGATTGAAATTTAGGTATAACTTCTAGATTATCTTAAAAACGCCTTCGCTTCACAGTGACTATACCTTTCCGCCGTTCGAAAGGTTTTCGGCGGAAAGGTATAGAGATAATCTATGTTCTGCCTTCCGGGCTGGGATTGGGCCGCACTATAAAATATTTTGTGTAAATGGAAAAATGGAGGTCCATCGTGCATTACGACATACCTCCTTATATTTAGGGACATTCAGTAAATAGCATAAGATTAGCCAACTAATTCATACTTAAAGTATTGCAAATTAGTTGGCTTTTTTGTATCTTTAGGTATTCCCCCGAAAATAAGGTTTGGCAGCCAAAACGGGGGAAATCCCCGGACTAAGATATGGCTAAGATACAAAATATTTCAGAGATTCACCCTACTTAGGGCTTTACAGAATTTGATATTCTGGAAAAATATCGCAAGAGTTTTAATGAGAGTGAGCTTGGCAGGCTTCATTCCGTTTTTCCGTTTGAGCGTATGGCAAAAGAAGCAGGTCTGTCGGAGCAGCGTCTGGGACGCAAGAACATTTTCAGTCCTTGTGCAAAGATCAGTCTTATGGTACTGAAGGCCTACACTGGCTTTTCCGACAGACAGCTGGTAGAACATCTTAACGGTAACATACACTATCAGATGTTCTGTGGAGTTATGATAGATCCATCCAACCCTATAACCAACTAAAAGATAGTCAGCGATATCCGTAACGAGATAGCCTCCCGTTTTGACATTGACGCTCTTCAGAAGGTCCTTGCCTTACATTGGAAGCCTTACCTTGAAAACCTTCACGTGTGTATGACTGATGCTACATGTTATGAAAGCCACATGCGTTTTCCTACAGACATGAAACTCCTTTGGGAAAGTATCGGATGGTTTTACAGGCATACCTGCCAGCATTGTAGGGATCTTGGCATAAGACGTCCGCGCAACAAATATACGGATGTTGCAAAATCCTATCTGTCTTACTGTAAGAAAAGAAAAAGGAAAGCTTCAAGGACAAGGATGCTCAAGCGCCGTATGATAAGGCTCCTTGAAAAGCTTATCATGCAGAAAGATGCGATTCATAGGGAGTACGGTGCTTCACTCCGATATACACAGGATTATCAGAAACGGCTTTCCATAGTTGGAAAGGTCTTGTACAGGAAAAGGAAATGTTTGAAGGCAGGAAGGTCAATGACCGTATTGTGAGCATTGACCGTCATTATATACGTCCCATCGTAAGAGGTAAGGAAACAAAGACCGTTGAGTTCGGTGCAAAAGTCAACAACATACAGATAGACTGAATATCTTTCATCGAGCACATCTCGTTCAAGGCGTTCAATGAGGGTATACGCCTTAAGGACTGTATCCGTGTGCAGCAGAAGCTTATGAGCGTTAGGGTAAGATGCGTGGCTGCCGACTCCATATATGCTAATAATGCCAACAGAAAGTTCTGCACGAAATATGGGATATCCATTTCCTTCGTGCGCAAGGGAAGGGCGGCAAAGGACGAGCAGTTGAGAAAGGTTCTCAGAAGTGAACTCTCAAATGAGAGAGCCACCCGGCTTGAAGGTAGCTTCGGCACTCAGAAACAACATTACTCACTCTCAAGAATAAAGGCGCGGAACAGGAAGACGGAAATCCTGTGGATCTTCTTCGGAATACATACGGCAAATGCCGTACAGATGATAGACAAGATCAAAAACAGACTGGATAAAGTTGCATGACATGGTTTTACAGACTGAATCAGAAGAGGTCATCAGACTTCTTCCGCAACATCATGTCTTGCCGGATAAGTTCAGGCGAGAAAACATAGAAAAAATACAATAAAAAGAGCATATGAAGTGATTATGGTCCATCATCTTCATATGCTATCTTAGTTTTTAGGGGCATTTACTGAATATCCCTAATTAATTATATTTTTTGTCATATACTAAATATTTGATTATATAAACGATACTACAAGTCTTTTCTAAGAGTAATATCCTTCCAGTGTAATGAGTACGCTGTTTCTGCTGCATCGTCAAGATATTCTTGCAAAAACTTGAATGGGAAAGGATATGTCATAAGCTCATTCCAACGTCCAAAGCCAAACTTTAACATCTTGCATATTTCCAAAATTTGCTGGTCAATGAGTTCTGGATTTTCTTTATGAAGTATAAATATACGTCGAGCACGAGGCATTTTGTCCATCTTGGTTTTCGGAGTAATCTTCATAGATTCGCTATTAGTTCCTGATATATAAGAATACGAACCTTCTGGATTTCCGTCAATACCATCTGTTTTCCATAGATGGAAACCTATATAACCACGAAGATATTTATGAGCAACTTTTTTTCGTTTGAACATAGCTACAGTTTCACCATTATTAGCAACCTTACTATAAGCTTCATCAATCAGATTCACATCTAAAATTGGTATTTCATCTGTATCGACGATAAAATAGACATTGCCGTCTTTAACTAATGCCATATAATCTCTTGCTCCTCGAATTTTGTCGTAGTCAAAATATTTTAGCTTTTGAGATATAAAATCCTCGAAATCTTCACCTTGATTATCTTGTGATAGTCCATATTGTTCAACATCTATACTTCCTTGATTGTCAATTTTCAAAGACGCTCCATGAACATTACCTTGATTGATTTTGTATCTGATAGCATTCCACCCCTCAAGCATATTTGCCAAAGGCTTTGGCATTATTCTTTTAGCTAAACTATCCTTTACAATTAGTTCAATGAGTATTCTTCTCACACTTGGGGTGTCAAGCAAGTCAAGTTTCTCGTCGCCATAATAAGTGATATGCTGGAGGGCATTTCCGTTGTTTGACAATCTTACCATGGATTGTGAATACTGAGTTACCTCACATCCTTCTTCTTTAGGCTCGCATAGTTTGATTATAATATCGTCCGGCGTTGGTTTTTTGGGAAAAACAAGAAACCCACTCATAATTTCTTGGGCTTCATTCTTGAAATTCGAAATAACCGACTTGGATCCATTTGTTTGAAACGGGTCTTCAAATGAAATGCTTCTTCCTGCAAGATACTCTTGTGCAAGTGCCAAGATTCCATCTTTGGTTTTGCATTCATCGTAATGTATAATCTGGGAATCTGTGAATTTTATATCTAATATTCCTTTAAACGCATCATTAACAGATTCTACGACCTGCCAGATAACATACAATTTTCCGTGAGCATAATCTTCGACATTATATGGCCAATAAGGGACAAGGTTTTTATTATCTTTGAAGTTCTTCTTCTGAATGAAAAGTTTTTTCAAGTCGTACTCACCACTTTTCACGCTTTTAATGATTATTGGTTTTACAGATTGCCCAGACCAAAACTCTCCATCTAAATCTTTGGAAATCTGGAATACGCATGTTCTGTGCCTTAATAGATCTTTTTCATTAAAAGGATTAGAAAACGATGTTGTTCGAGCTGTAAGATTCATGTATTCATTAACCTCTATTTTAAGACATACAAGTTCTTTGCGACTCTTGCGAGCCCCAAAATTCTTGTCGTCACAAACAAGTAACGAGCCATCGTTATACATCATGTTGCTATTCTTTTTCTTTCCAAGAGAATTTATAGCTAATGATGCAATGATTCTTTGCTGTAATTTATCTTTATACTTTTCGAGAGTATTATTCCAAGCTTTAACATCGTTGTATGCTCTAAGACTATTAAGAACTTCTTGCTCTTTCCCTTTGGTGGTTAATATGAAGAATTGAACAGAAGGGAAATGCTGAGCACCCCATCTGTTTTTTATTCCAGTAACAGATATGAAAGGAACATTTCCGAGTTGTTCATAAGCCAAATTCTTCCGTTCTGGATCCGTACTATAATAAGATACTATCGAGTATTTTGCAAAGAACTTGTCTTTATCCCAAGAGACTTCTATTCTATTTGTCGTGATAGGAAGGCTCTTTATATAATTGTCATCTAATATTATCTTTCCCATTATCCAATGATTCTTTTGAGTCTGTCGATTGCACTTGGGATGATATTGCCATCATTGTCAATGATTCCATGAATCTCTGTTACAGCATCCATGGACTCTCCAGTAAGTTGCAACATACTAACAGTAATAAGTTGACATCCTAATCTTTCGCGCTTAATCTTGCGTTTGTCTTTAGTCGCCAGTTCACCCTGTTTATCATTATGCTCCACGAGAGGATTCATGTTCTTAACATCAAATGCAATCTTATATGTTCCGTCTGGATTACAGATGACAAAGTCTGCCAACTCATAGTCGCGACCTTCAAGGTGCTTGAAGTCTTCCTCTTTACAATTAGTGTACTCTAAGACTATTGCCTTGAAAGCTTCTTCACCTATTTCACCTGCATAATCTGTCTTTAATATCTCTGGATGAAGAATTAAGTTACCTGACTTCCAATCAGTAGCATAACCATTTGTTATAAAGTGTTTACGAATAACATCATTCTTTATCAATACATCCAACCTTACTGTGGAAGGGGAGATTGGTTGAGGATATAACTTTCCTTTTCCTTGTGGACAAATGTCGTTCCTGCGATTAGGATCAAAGGAGAAGAAGTATTCGTTGTTCTCATTCCTTTGCCAGTCACCATAGCATTTGCAGATGAAGGTCAATTGTTTATCTTCTTCAACTAATTCGTTATAATCATCAATGACAGGTTTCTTGATGATTGTTTGCTTATAACTCTGATTCATTAACTGGTTTATCTGCACATTATGAGGTACAGATGTGCCTTCTTCAACATCGTCTTCAAAATCATCCTCTCGAACTGGATGTGGAGTATACCTAAGGGCAATACTGCGCATTCTGTCGAGTTGCCTTTTAACGTAGTTGGCATTGTTGCATCTAACAATTTCTTCAGGATTTGCTGCGGTTGAAGGTTCTTTCGGCATTGTAAGGATGTACTCTGCAAGTGTACGGAACTCCTTGGTAAGAGACTTTTCAAGGTTGTCTTTGTCAAAATACTTAGCCATATCCATATCAAACAGAATGTATGTCGTATGTGGTTTGTTTCTTGTACGACACAAACGACCAACAGCTTGTTCAACAACAGTCTGGGCCCATGCAGCCTTGTCTTTACCTATGCCAGGATTGTTCTTGTCGCCAAACCAGAAATTGTTAGAAAGAGCTCTGCATAGCCATGAAGCTACCTCGTTCTTTGAGAGACAACCTCGCTCGTACAGCATCATCAGGGAGAGCATGGCATTATAAAGGCTTTTCTCAAAAGTAAACTCATTGCCGTCCTCACTCATCATCAGATATGCACTTGGACATTGAACATAAACGGCATCCCAGTCTTTCTTTAGTCTTACACCGTTTGTTTCCCAATTGTCACCTTTGACAAAATCAAGACTATCGGGAATTTCATACTGCATGTTGGCGCCAGCTTTGAAACTTGCATATGCAGATACCAACATGATTTTAGAATCCTTGCTTTCGCTGAGTTCTTTGAGAATTGACCCTTCAACCTCTTCCCAATCTTTTGAAATTCTAATATGGTCATTAGACCAGTCGCTCGGGAGTTCATCTTCAAATGGAGTATTTTGGTACTTATATGTCCCATCTATCAGACAGCTTAATACATTTGTTTGGATAGGGTCACCATTTCGATTTTGAAAGAATATCATGCTTTTTATGTCTTCATGGTTAATAAACCAATGATAGGCTTCAATAAACTGGAACAGGCGATAAAGAGGGAAGGAAATACTTTCTCCTTCCTTTTTGGATTTCATGAGTTCTCTCCGAGTACATTTGAACCAGAGCTCGTCAAGACCTTCCTCGCGAGCCTCTTTAGAAAACATCATTTTATACTTTTCTGGCAGGAATGTTTTCTCATCCCTGTTATCTTCGAAAGTATAGTGCTCCAGTGGTTTTATTTCTATTTGATGACCAATTGGATAAGTGTGAGAAACGAGATTATCAAATGTCTCTTTATCATGTTCAGACAAGACATGAACATTATTTCCAATACTCTCTTTAAGATATTCTATGTCGCAGTTACTAATCACGGACGAGCTTGATGCTGTTGCAGAGCACAGCACGACGGAAGTTCCCTCAGTCCTCAATAGATCGAAAATGATCTTCTTAGGTGTAGTGGAAATTTCTCTACAGGAAAGACGAACTCGATGCTGGTTGTCTCGTTCGTCAACTTCTTCCTGATACAATTGAACTCCTTGTGAATAAACGGAGTAATCGGGCAGCTTTAACTTCTCTTCTCTTTTATTGATAATCAGATTCTTTCTGTTTGTCATAAATTCAAAGAGCTGTTGCTCAAATTGGTATTCCGAGTTTGTCTCAAAACGAGAGAAGAGTGTATGGATTTCTCTTTCTCGGGTTGGATAACCTAAATAGTGGTTCTTTGGTAATTTGTTCGCAGAAAGTTCATCTTCTGTTTTTTCGAACTTTTCCACACTCTTTTGAAATGCCTCATTGACTACCTTGCTTAATTGAGCTTTAATGGCTGTGGTATTGCCTACAATCAACGAAAGGAATTTGTTCATTGGCACGACGTAGTCAAATCTTTGTTTTAATTCAATATCATCCTCTGCGTGATGCAACTTAAACTGCTTCTCGCCTTTGTTGTAGCATATGAAGGAATGTGATTTGTCGTTGGATTTAGAGACATTGAGTTTTAGAGCAGGTCCAGAGAAAAATACACCTCGACGATAGTCCTCAAGTTCTTCTATGTCACCCAAGAAAATGTTCTTGTATGGCTCTGTCTTTCCTAGAGTCTTCTCCCAATTTGTTGAGATGATGTTATTAGCTTTATTCAGAGAATCATCGAGTAAGCTGCCATAATATTCGTCTGACACATGTTCTGCCATATCTATCAGTTGCTTATACTGAAGATAACCATTGTAGCCCTTTGAAAATCTATTTTTTCCTCTAGAACTTTCTATAGCTTGATCAATGATAGCATTGCGCATTGCAATTGCGGCTTGGTCTGATTCATCTAGTAGAATCAGGGTTTTCTTTTCTTTTTCTGTAATGTCATGAAGGCTGATTTTTTCACCAAGAATAGGGTCTATGCCGTACATTGCTTTATGTACGGTCATTAGGAGAACTTTTTTCTTTTTATAATCAACCTGAGGGTAAACTTTTGCCAAAGAGGGAAAATCACGCAGGACTTTCCCAATGTCTAAACGACGACCTTTTTTCTGTCGGTTATATACCTTTTTATATAACTCAAAGAAATTTCTAACGTCTCTTCTGAGTTTCGTTTCTCCTTCGGTTATCTGGGCTTGAACAAAATCGTTATTGTTGTTGCCCTGAGTAAGAATCAAATTTTTAACACCTTCGTAGGTCTTTTTGATTTTACTGCAGGCATATCTCAATTCATTATTGCTTCCTTCTGTTTTCATCTCACCGATTCTGTGTTCTATCTGTTCGATGAATCTGCGGAAAGAATCAGTATCAATAGCCTTTTTTATTACCTCTGTATTATTTTCAATAACCAATTTTTGGTCTTCTTTAATCAAACTATCTTGCAAATCAATGAACCTGTCAATCTCTCGGTTCATGCCTTCTACCAACTTGTTTTGAACGCAAAGAATAACAATACGGTCAAAATGCTTAGGATAGTATTCACATGTCAGTTTTCCAATCGTATAAGACTTGCCTCCACCTGTTGCTATGTCGCAGATGTGGAGTCCTGGCTTTACATACTTTTTGAAGATACCTTCAACGTGTTTACTCAATTCTTCCTTGTATGTTTCTTTCGCTTGAATCATTCTGGTGATAATGTATGCTGTTAATAATCAATTGATTAATTCTTAAGAATCACTTCCCGATGCAGCATACATAGCTGCTTGAATGATAGATTGTTGCAATTTAATCGGTAGAAAAGTTGTTTTTGAGCCTTTTGGACTTGTTTTTAAGGCTATATTACACTCTTTTCCCAATGAATCAGAACCATGAGGAAATATTGTATCCTCAATGAAGTTCACCTATCTTCTATCCGACTACAAAGGTACAAAATTCCGTGATGTTTTCGCCAAGAATGCCAACTAAATGCAAGATATTCTCACGTATATTGTTTGCTGACCAAAAGAGAAAAATTTAGTTGAAGCCTTTTCTTCCCTCTGCTTGACTTAACTTTATTGCCCGTGTATATAATGACGGTCATTAAAGTCAAGTTGAGAGGTAGAGTCAAGTCTTTTTCTTTTGGCGAGCAAAATAGTTCTTTGATATGATGAGTGTATGATAAACAATTTGTATCGTTTGTAACGAATAACATATTGTTTGTTGATAGGTGTATATGGTGCTTACAAACAATATTATAGCATTTAGTTTTTGGAAATTTTTGCTCAAAATAGATTATGTATATGGTTAATTATGCCAAGACGTGCGTTTTTTCTATGTGTAATACATCATTAAATAAATAAAAAGTGTTACCTTTGTATATTATATGATAGGTTGGCTATGGCGAAGTCATCGACGTAGTCGCTTTGCACCTTAAATAAGAAAATATGGCAAAGAATACAATGGGTACAAAGTTGCCCCGAAAATTGGAGCAGAAGATGCAAATTGTAGGTGAGCAGATTAAGTTGGCTCGATTGCGCAGAAATCTGAGTGTGGCTCAGGTGGCTGAACGCGCCACCTGTTCACCGCTTACTGTGTCCAGAATAGAAAAAGGGACTCCTTCTGTTGCAATAGGGATCTATCTACGTGTTTTGTACGCATTGCAACTTGACGATGATATTCTATTGCTTGCCAAAGAAGATAAAATGGGAAAGTCTTTACAAGATTTGAGTTTGAAAACAAGAGAACGTGCATCCAAGAAAGAATAATCTATGAAAAAGTTGTATGTATATGCCGATTTCGATTGGCTCAAAGAAGTGGAACTCATTGGCGAATTAGGCTTTGAGTCTCTTCGTGGTGCGGACAGCTATTGTTTTACGTTCAATAATGAATGGTTAAGGCAGCATAGCGATCTGTTTTTGAGTGACGACCTGAATAATTACCCGGGACAACAATATACACAACCGGACAAGGATATATTCGGATGTTTTTCTGATGCTTTGCCGGATCGTTGGGGACGTACTTTGTTGTTGCGTCGTGAGCAATTAGTAGCAGCGGAAGAAAAGCGATCAGTACGGAGATTATCATCTTTCGATTTCTTGACTGGTATCGATGATTTCTCCCGAATGGGTGGATTCCGTTTTAAGGAAACCCCTGATAGTGAATTTATAAATGTAAGTGAATCGTTGAAAATCCCACCTCTGACAGATATTCGGGGATTGATTGCAGCCAGTGCTGAAATTGAGAAAAGCGAAGAAAATAATATGCTCCCCGATAGAAAATGGATTGCACAACTTGTGCAACCTGGAACATCGTTGGGAGGTGCAAGACCTAAAGCCAATGTAATAGACACGGATAAAACTCTATACGTTGCAAAGTTCCCATCACGTAAAGATGATTACGATGCCGGACTTTGGGAACATTTCAGCCACTTGCTTGCTACAAAAGCTGGGATAAATGCGGCGACAACAAAGGTGCTGACAACAGGAGAGAAATACCATACATTGCTCTCGAAACGTTTTGACAGAACACAAGAAGGCAAGCGGATTCATTTTGCATCAGCAATGACCTTGCTGGGACTGGAAGATGGAGATAATGCAACAACAGGACACGGCTATCTGGATATAGTTGACTTTATCCTTCAGAATTGCACAGACGTAGAGCGCAATTTGCAGGAACTCTATCGCCGTGTAGCGTTCAATATCTGTATAGGCAATAGCGATGACCATTTCCGCAATCATGGTTTTCTTTTGACTGCAAAAGGGTGGATATTGTCTCCAGCTTACGATATGAACCCTACTTTGAGTGAATTTCAAAGCCTGCTTATCTCAGCCACTTCCAATAAGGCGGGTTTAAGCATATTGCTTGATGCCTGCGAGGATTATATGCTTAATCGAAATACTGCAGAGAAGATTATTTCAGAGGTGATTGAAGCTGTGAAAGGATGGTGCGAATTGGCATCACGATTAGGAATTTCCAAGAGAGAGATGGATATGTTTGCCGGAGTGTTTGATGCAAGGTGGAACGATTGCGTTTGATTTACAGGAATAGAATATTGTTGGTAAACTGTTGCTGTCCATGCTTTTATAGGGTGGTGATGGATAAATTTTATTTATATGAAAAAATCAGATATATTTTGGCAGACATATTTGAGTCTCGAAAAAGAGTTCATTAATGTTTCTAATTTCATATTTATAACGGATGAAATTACAACTCATGAGAATGGTAAAGAAATTACTAAACCATGTAATTCCCAATTGGAGACGTTTTCACCCCATATAGCAGATTTACTTATACGATGCTGTGTCCAAATAGAAGCAATTTCTAAGGAACTGTATTACGACAATGGCGGGTCAAAACCACGTGGAGATAAAAGCTTGTTTTTTGATGAGGATTGCTTAAAACTTATTGATATAAAATGGGTGATACATGATAAACGAGTTTTGGTTGTTGCTCCATTCTTCAATTTGACCAAAGAAGAAAATCTAGTTCTAAGACCATTAAAGAATGCCCATAAAAGAGCTGGTACATTTTGGGAAAAAGCATATCAAGCTGTAAAACATGATAGATTTGCTTCTCTCAAAGATGGCAATATAAAAGCTCTTTTACATTCGATGGCTGCGCTTTATCTATTAAACTTATACTATAGAAATGACTCTTGGATTGTTAAATATCAAGAATTATCCAAGAGTGATTTTAGTATGGGGTCTTCAATCTTTGCAGTGAAACAACCAGAGGTTGGTCAATTATGGTATGGCAATACCCCAACCATAAGTGAAAGCCCTTATGTCGTAAGATACCAAGCAGAAGATTACAAACGAATTGAGGCAATGCAAAAAGCCGATAATGAAGCATTAAATCATTATTGGCAGCAACAGCCAGAAATCAGGGAGCCTGAGTTTTTGGCAATACTTGCATCAGAAAGGAAAAAACAAGAATTGGATCCTACTCATAGAATCTTATATCTTTGGGAGTTGGGTATTTATCGATTAAAAAAAATGTTACCCACAAATCTGCCGTTTGAGGAAAGAAAAGAAAAATTTATCAAGAGCGAGGCTTGGAATTGTTGGGTAAATCAACATAACATTCATTTAAATCCTGAAGAAATAACGGAAAATAATATTGATGAGGAGATTAAGAATGTCGGTAGGCGATGGGGCATGGATATGGAAAAGCAGTATAATACCATGAGTTGGATTCATTTAGCGATGAATGGTGCTATATGTAAAGTATATATACCATGATTCATTTTAAATTGAACGCTACATGTTAAAGTTCCTGTGTCGTGAGTTGTCGGCATTGGGTGTTAAAGAACCGCAATACCATTTCGTTGCCTTTATCATGAAAGCAATTGTTTGCGTGAAGGTTTTGGAGAAGGGACAAGAAACTAACATTCCGACCAAAAGAGACCAGCAAACGACCAGTTAGGGCATGACAATGGCATAACTGGGGCGCAATAGGGGCATAACAAGATACTTTCTCTATAGCAGAAAACCCTCATTAGTATTTCTACATTAGCGAAGCAATGCGAAGTTTCGGAGAAAGCAATGAGGATAACACTGGAGCGCATGAAAGCAGGGAATGTTATAAAACGAGTTGTGGTAAGTTTTTTGGGGACATTGGGAAATCCTTTTATCAACATCTAAGGAAACAAAATAATATGAATTATGGCAAAGAAAGCAACAAATAAGAAAGATGGCAACACGATTTGGAATTTCCAAGAGAGATGAATCTTTTGCCGGAGTGTTGGAGGGGCGATGTAAGGTGGAATAATTGTTATGGTGTGCCAAATCACCAAGTAAAAATGCGCCAAATTACCAAGCGACACGAGGTAGAGGGCTGATTTGTATGTAGTTGAGTTATAGGGTGTGGGCGAACTTTGTATTATGCTGCGCGAACATAATGTTTGTGCAGCATAATTTTTTTGAAAGGTGAAATTCATTGATGGAATGGATAAAAACGATACATGTGTTCTTTTGCATATCTTTATGCCAACTGTAGTCATTCCTTTAAACGATGTTTTTGTTGCTTATCTACTTGGCTATATGAGAAATTAAATGTATCTTTGTTTGCTATATAACGAGTATAATTTGAATATTGATGTCGAACAATCAACAAATAATGATGAATAGGATTAAGGCAGTACTGGCTGAAAGGCAACGAACCAATAGATGGTTGGCAACTCAAATGGGCAAATCAGAGAACACAATTTCAAGATGGTGTTCCAATAAGTCGCAGCCGTCTATTGCCCAGCTGCAAGAAATAGCAAAATGGTTGGATGTTGATGTCAGAATACTAATCACACCTACTAAAGAACTGTAAGAGAATATGGAACAAGCTCAATATAATCAGCTATTTTCTTTCATCTGGAATATTGCGACAGATGTACTTGTGTATGCCTTTGATAAAGGCGAATACAAGAAAATTATTATGCCAATGATGGTGTTGCGTCGTATCGATGTGCTTCTTGAACCAACAAAGGCAATCTTATTGGCTCAAAAGAAAATGCTTGATGATAATAAAATAGCCAATCAAGATCCAATCTTGTTTACCACTACAGGGTATCCTTTCTACAATACTTCACTTTTTACAATGAAGACATTGAAGAGTGAAACCGATCCATTACGGCTAAAGATGAATTTTAATGATTATCTTAACGGTTTCAGTAAAGATGTTCAGGATATTCTTGATAAGTTTCATCTCCGTCAAATGGTTGACAACCTTACGGAGGCAGAACGTTTAGGGAGTATAATTGAAAAATTTACAGATGATAAGATAAATCTTAGCAATAAGCCTGTTCTTGATGATAATGGTAATGTGAAATTTCCTGCCCTTGATAATCATACAATGGGTACGATGTTCGAGGAACTACTTAGAAGATTTAATGAAGAAAATAATGTAACGGAAGCCGGTGAGCATTTCACGCCTCGTGATTATGTAAAACTGCTTGCAGATTTGGCTGTTATACCAGTTGCAGACAAAATTAAAGACAATACATACACGGTGTATGATGGTGCTTGTGGAACAGGTGGTATTCTTACTATTGCACAAGATCGCATTAAAGAAGTTGCTAACGAAAGAGGCAAGAATGTTCAAGTGCTGATATATGGGCAAGAGCTTCAACCTGAAACTTTTGCGACCTGCAAGGCAGACCTGATGATTTCAGGCGATATTCAGGCATTTCAGTATGTACATGGTACAGAGATGCGTGAATACATAGCGTTCGATAGTACCATTTCACGAGATGGACATCCTGGCGAAACTTATGACTTTTGTATCTCTAATCCTCCATTTGGTACTCCTTGGAAGGAGGATCTCAAGAAGCGAGGATTAGCAGAGACTGAGAAGAAGAAGTTTACAGACAGTCGCTTTACATTGATTGGGGAAGATGACGTGGAAATATCATTTATCCCTGATATTGGCGACTGTCAAATGATGTTTCTTGCAAATAATCTTTCACGAATGAAAAATACCACAGAGTTAGGTACTCGTATCGTGGAGGTTCATAACGGCTCTTCTCTCTTTACAGGCGATGCCGGTAGTGGTGCAAGTAACCTTCGTCAATATATTATTGAAAATGACCTGTTGGAAGCAATTGTGGCTATGCCAGAAAAAGACTTCTACAATACAGGTATTGGTACATTTATATGGATTGTAACAAACCGCAAGGAAGAACGCCGTCGCGGTTATGTTCAACTGATTGATGCGACAGAAATTAAATCTCCGTTGCGTAAGAATTTGGGAGAGAAGAATTGTGAAACTACCGAATCTGACCGACAGCAGATTGTAAAATTACTTACCGACTATGCAGAAACGCCGCAAAGCAAGATTTTCCCGAACAATGAGTTTGGCTATTGGAGTGTGAAGGTATGCCGTCCTCTGCGCCTTCGTTTTGAGTATAATGAAGAGCGTGAGGCTGAAATGTACCGTAAGGAGAAGGATACTGCCGTTTGTTGTGAGGTAATGACCTTTGTCAAACAATATGACCATTCGGCTGATCATGATTTCAATGCTCTGCAAGAGTTATTGAAGGTTGCAATAAAAGAAATGAAGAGTAAGCCTAAAAAGAAGCATATTGATTTACTCCAGAAGTACTACACTACAACTTGTCCGGACGCAGAAATCGTTTTTGACTCAGATGGTTGCCAAATTGCAGACAAAGCATTGGAAGATACTGAGATAATCCCATTCCGCTATGAGGGTGGTATTGATGGATTCTTGCAGAATGAGATTTTACCATACACCCACGATGCTTGGATAGATGAAAAGTTTATACAAGTTGGATATGAGCTCTCATTTACAAAATACTTTTATAAGCCAAAGGCATTACGTTCTATAGAGGATATAACACGAGACATTCGTGCTATTGAGGAACGCACTGAGGGTATGTTGGATGATATTTTGGGTAAGGTATGAGACAGTACGATGAATATAAAGATACGGGTATAGAATGGTTGCCAAAATTGCCAAGTCATTGGCAACTTGAACAACTACGCAAGTATATTCGTCAGGTATCTAAGAAGGGATATCCTGAAAAACAATTGCTATCAGTTACACGAGAGCAAGGCGTAATTGTGCGTGATACAGAATCAAAAGAAGAGAATCACAACTTTATCCCAGAAGATCTTAGTGGTTATAAGTATGTTGAAGAGGGACAACTCGTAATCAATAAGATGAAATCGTGGCAAGGGGCATATGGAGTATCAGATTATGAGGGAATAGTTAGTCCGGCATATTTTGTTTGTGATTTAGATTTTTCTATTAAGAGATTCTTTAGTTTAGCGTTAAGAAGTAGTATTTATATTAGTTTCTTTGCGCAATATTCCAAAGGAATTCGTGTTGGCCAATGGGATTTATCGCCAGTCGCCCTCAAGTCCATTCCATTTTTGGAACCACCTCTTGCCGAGCAAGAGAGAATTGTGAGTTATCTTGAAAGTAAAACCCTATGTATAGATGCGTATGTTCGAGAGAGAGAGAGAGTTACAGCTGCTTAATGAACTAAAAGAGGCTGAGGTTTCCAATGTTATCGCACGAGGTTTGAATCCCGATGTGAAGATGAAGGATAGTGGTATTCCGTGGATTGGTATGATACCAGAACACTGGGAGGTTCGCCGTCTCTCACAAGTTTCATATGAACATTTTATCTCGAATAAGAATATTCATCACCAAAATCTGTTATCTCTTAGTTATGGGAGAATAATTAGAAAGGATATTAATACTACGGAAGGTCTATTACCTGCATCATTTGATACTTATCAAGTGGTTGAGGAAGAAAATATTGTTTTACGTCTTACAGATTTACAAAATGATCAAAAGAGTCTTAGAGTTGGGTTAGTTAAAGAAGAAGGTATTGTAACTTCTGCATATATATGTCTAGGCGTTTTAAATGATTCAATCATTCCTTCTTATTTGTATAATACTCTTCATTCTTACGATATCAAAAAGTTGTTTTACAGTATGGGAGGGGGATTAAGGCAGAATTTAAATTGGCAAGGTCTGAAAAAGATTGATATTCCTCTCCCTCCTATTGAAGAACAGTATGCAATTGTTGATTATATCGAGGATAAATGTGCGAAAGTAAACTCTCTTATGGCTGAACTTGAAGCAGAAATAGAGTATTTGAAAGAATATAAACAGAAACTTATTGCAGATTGTGTAACAGGCCAAATAAATGTGCAATCTGAATTATAAATAGATGAAGTTATGGTAACTGACACATCAGAGAAAAATCTTGAGACTATCCTTGTGAGCTATTTGTGCGATGCACAGGGTTACGAAGAGGGAACTTCAGAGGATTATAACAAGAACTATGCACTCGATACTGAACGCGTAAAGCGATTTATTCTCTCTACACAAAAAAAGAAAGCTGAGAATACTGCCTGTTTTACGAGCGAAGTATCAGAACGCAAGTTTTTTGCCGAGTTGAATAAACAACTTGCTTCTCGTGGTATTACTGATGTGTTGAGAAAAGGATTCCGTTACATATCGGAGCTCTTCGATATGTACTATCCGTTGCCGTCTGAGTTGAATCCTACAGCTCAGGAAATGTATGCAAAAAATATTTTTTGTGTAACAAGACAATTGTTCTATAGCAAGGACAATTCGAATAGCATTGATGTAATGGTTTCGTTGAATGGAATGCCAGTGATGACAATGGAACTGAAAAACCATTACACCAATCAAACCGTTGAGAACGCCATAAGACAATATCAAACTGACCGTGATGCGAGTGATCCGCTACTTGTGCCTAAAAGATGTGCCGTACACTTTGCTGTTGATGATGATAATATCCGTATGTGTACTTGGCTTTGCGGTAAAAGCTCTTGGTTTTTACCATTCGACAAAGGTCTCAATGGTGGTGCAGGTAATCCTGTTAATCCCAATGGCTTGCGCACATCATATCTTTGGGAGGATATATTAAAGAAAGAATCTTTGTCGGATATACTTGAAAATTATGCACAAGTTGTAAAAAAGAAAGATGAGAAGACCGGTAAGGAGAAGGTTTCTGTTGTGTGGCCGCGCTATCATCAATTGGAGGTCGTCCGACAATTATTAGCCGAAACGCGAGCAAAAGGTGTTGGCCAGCGTTATTTGATTCAACACTCGGCTGGTTCGGGCAAGTCTAATTCAATAACTTGGTTGGCATATCAACTTGTTGGTTTACTGGATGGTACAGAACCTTTAATGGATAGTGTCATTGTTGTTACAGACCGAGTAAACTTGGATAAGCAAATTCGTGATAACATCGCCTCCTTCAAGCGTTTGTCTAATCTTGTCGCTTGGGCCGATAGTGCAGAAACATTGCGTAAGAATTTAGAGAGTGGCAAGAAGATTATTATCACAATAGTACACAAATTTCCATTCATCCTCGAAACCATTGGTTCGGAGATGAAGCATAAACGTTTTGGTATTATCATAGACGAAGCACATAGTAGCCAGAATGGTTCTATGTCTGCAAAAATGAACATTGCCCTTAGCGGCAATGTCGGAGAAAATGGTGAAGACTTGGAAGATAAGCTAAATGCTATTATTGAGGGGCGTAAGATGGTGAAAAATGCGAACTACTACGCATTTACTGCTACGCCAAAGAACAAAACGCTTCAAATGTTTGGAACTGCCTTTGAACAGCCGGATGGCGAAATCGGGCATCGACCATTCCACGAGTATACAATGAAGCAAGCAATTGAAGAGGGTTTCATTATGGATGTACTTAGGCACTATACGACATATAACAGCTACTATAAGATTGCTAAAGCCATAGAGTCTGATCCTGAGTTTGAAAAGAAGCAAGCCCAGAAGAAACTTAGAGCATTCGTGGAGAGCCAGCCTGAAACAATTCAGCAGAAAGCTTCTATTATAGTGGAGCATTTCCATAGCCAGATTATTGACAAGGGCAAGATGGGTGGACAAGCTCGTGCCATGGTGGTAACAAGTAGTATTCTTCGGGCAATAGAGTTTTACTATGAAATCAGTCGCTTGCTTGAAGAACGTAAGAGCCCTTATAAGGCGATTGTAGCATTCTCTGGTAGCAAGAATTATGGTGGCAAAGATGTTACAGAATCTGACGTAAATGGTTTCCCGTCAAAAGATATTGAGGGTAATATGGAGCGTGAACCGTATCGTATCTTAGTTGTTGCAGAGAAGTTCCAAACTGGATATGATCAGCCATTGCTTCATACGATGTATGTGGATAGAGTCCTAACTGATGTAAAGGCCGTTCAGACCTTGTCTCGCTTGAATCGTTGCCATCCCAAAAAACGAGATACTTTTGTACTTGATTTTGCCAACGACGCAGAAAGCATTAAAAATTCGTTCCAGCGATTCTATAAGACTACAATATTGTCAAAAGAGACTGACCCGAATAGGTTGAATGACCTCATTCAAGAGATTGAAAGCGCTAATATATATTCTGAAGAGGATATATTCATACTCAATGAAAAGTATTGGACGGGGGCTTCTCGCGAGGAGATTGACCCTATAATCAACAATTCTGTAGAGCGATTCAAAGAGCTTGAAGAGAATATTCAAATCAGATGCAAGAGTAGCATTAAATCCTTCTTGCGTACATATCCTTTTCTCGCAGCCGTTTTGCCCTTTAAGAGTGTGGAATGGGAAAAATTAAACACATATTTCTCATTGTTGATACACAAGTTGCCAGTGTTGAGAGGCGAGGATTTTACCGAAGGACTCATTGAAGCAATTGATTTTGATCAATACCGAATTGTTAAAGGTGAGGAGCAAAAAATTGAACTGGAAAACTCTGATGCCGAGATTGAGCCAACTCCTGTGGGTACACCTAAAGGTAAAGCAGAACTCAATATGGCGAGATTGAGCGAGATATTGGATGAGTTTAATGGTATTAATTGGCTTGATAAGGAAAAAGCGAAGCAACAACTTGAGGAGTTGCCTGTGCGCTTGCAAGCTGATGAAGCGTTTGTGAATGCCGCCCGAAATAGCGACAAAGAAACAGCTCAGCAGCAATGTAATATGTCATTGATGATGATTATTGCACGAATGCTTAATGAGAATACAGAATTCTGTAGAAATTATCTCGACAACCCTGATTTTATGAATTTCATTAATCAGAGAGTATTTAATGCAGCATATGAAAACGCAAATAAATAAGATATCATGAAACTCGGAAAGATTAAACGTATTAATGACCTGCGTTCTGTTTGGCAGCATGAAACGAAGGACTTTAGTAAATGGCTTGCCCAAGAATGCAATTTGCAGCAATTAAGTGATGCTATTGGAATTGATATCGTTTTAGAAGAATGTGAGTCTTCTGTTGGAAGTTTCAATGTAGATTTATATGCTATTGAGGAGAGTGCAGAAAGACGTATTATAATTGAAAATCAACTTGAAGACACCAACCATGACCACCTTGGCAAGCTTATTACTTATGCGTCAGGGAAAGGTGCGGAAGTCATTGTGTGGATAGTAAAACGCGCACGTGACGAACATCGTCAAGCAATAGAATGGCTGAATCAAAATACAGGTGTTAAAATAGGCTTTTTTCTCGTAGAAATTGAATTATGGCAAATTGATGATTCTGCGATTGCTCCAAAATTTAATGTAGTAGAACGTCCTAATGACTGGGCTAAACAAATGAAGAATGTCGCTAGTTTAAGCGAGACCAAACAGCTGCAACTCAATTTTTGGCAGCAACTATCAGAGTATATTAAATCAAATGAATCCTTTGCAAAGGAATTTTCTGCGAGAAAAGCACAGCCACAACATTGGTATGACTTGAGTGTCGGAAGTTCATCATACCATGTTAGCTTAACTGTAAATACGCAGAAAAAACGTTTAGGTGCTGAAATATATATACCTGACGACAAAGATAAATTCGCCATGTTCAAGCAGTATGCACAAGAAATAGAAGAGTCAATAGGCGGCAAGGTAGAATGGAGAGAAGCGGACAAAGCAACTCGCATTATTACTCTTTATTCTTATGATATAAGTAATGAAAGCCAATGGAACTTTGCATTTGAATGGTTGATGAACAAGGCTTTGATATTTAAAAGAATTGCAAAGCAGTTTGATAAATAGATGCCTAAGGATATTTAGATATTTTCTCGCAAATTAGAATCATTGTAAGCTTATGTTGATTAAAACGGATATTTCGAGTGATTTCTTAAACTTATTTACCAAAATCTTTGAAAATGAAACATTGGAAGGTGGTAATAGGTTGAATGTGTTTATGTTGAAAATATCTAACAATTAGTTTAATTATGGTAATCTAAGCGAAGAATTAGAAAATGCATTAATAACGTATGCTTTATCTAGGCATACATGTAATGAATTAATTGAACAAAAGAAGTTTGGAAATTTAGCTTCACAAGCAAGAGAGAAATTAAGACGTGCTAAAAGTAACACAGGAGAATTAGGAGAACTTCTTTTGTATTGCTTGTTAGAGTCGCACTTGCATGCTCCCAAGCTGCTTACAAAATTAGAATTGAAAACTGCTTCAAATGAGTATGTTAAGGGGGCTGATGGCGTTCATTTGTTAAAGATTGGCGATGCATCATATCAAATGGTTTTTGGAGAATCGAAACTACATGGAGATTTGAAAAGCGGAATTATCTCTGCGTTTGAATCTATCAAAACAATGTTAGACAACGACCTCGACAAAATGAGGTATGAAGTTCATTTGGTAAATACGAATTTGTTAAAAGAGACAGTATCGGAGGACTCGTATGAAATATTAAAGAAAATCTTAATACCAAGTGAGAATGATGAAAATCTAAATCTTGATAATTCTTTTGGAGTCTTCCTAGGTTTTGACATTTCAATGTCAGATGATGAACGTCGTGTTAGTAATGCTGAATTTAGAACTATTATATCGGAAAAAGTAAAGTCAAGTATAAATAAAATAGTGCCGACAATTAATGAGCAGTTGAAGAAGAACGAGTTTATCGGATACAACTTTTATTTTTACATTTTACCATTTTCTGACTTGGATAAAACTAGAACGGAAATCATAAACAGGCTGAAAAAATAATAGCTATGATTCTGGCAGATAAGATTGCACAAGAGATAATGGGTAGCGAGTATTTTCAATCGCTTTTTGTGATATGTATGGAACGTTCATATTATCAAATACTGAATTTATGTAAATCAATACAATATAAAGAAAAAGAGTATAAAGATTTATTGAGATTTGCCGATTTATTATCAGCATCCTCTTTTTCTGAAGCTCGTAGCTATGCGTACCATATTATAACTTTCTTAAATAGTTCATATAAGAATGAACCATATTATAGAATGGTATCTAAATCTGTATATTATAATCTTGGCAATTTTCCTGCAGTTAATTATTTAACTAAAGAAGATTGTAACGAGGCTGTGCTTCCATTAGATAAAATGATACAAATAGATGCTAAGAAAGCCTTACAAGAGGTTCCAAATTCAGATGGAATATACTTTACTGATACTCAATATGATTTATATTCGGGGTTAAGTGAATCTAGGGAATTTAGCTTCTCTGGACCGACATCTATGGGCAAATCCTTTATTATAAAAGCATTTATAAGTAGAATAATACACAATAGACCTCCTGAAAATTTAGCGGTAATAGTTCCTACTAGAGCTCTTATCAGCCAGTTTACTCTCGAAATAAAAAAAGACTTGGGTATACAACTGGAACGTAATAAATATAAGGTTGTTACAAATTCAAATATATCAGAACTTATTCTTGAAAATAATACAAATCTAATTCTCGTATTAACTCCAGAACGGCTGATTAGTTTTTTGTCTCAAAACGAAAATCCTTCAATAGGTTTTTTATTTGTGGATGAGGCACATAAAATAGCACAAGACGATACTAGGAGTATAACAACATATATTGCTATAGAGAAGACACTAAAAAAATATCCTACAACCAAACTTTATTTTTCGTCTCCTAATGTCTCTAATCCGGATATTCTGCTAAAGTTGTTCAGGAAAGATGAGCAGAATTCTTTTAAAACAGAGGAGACCACAGTTGCTCAGAATCTTTTTTTCTCTGATCTGAGTGAGGGAAAATTTTCATATTTTTATGGTAATGAGTTTCTTCCAATATCCACCAAAATCCCGGGAAGTGCCAGAACGGTAAATGGCTTTCTTGTAACTTATGGGAGAGATAGTAATTTGGTGTATTGTAATAGTGTAAGACGTACAATTGCTTATGCTATTCAGTTTGCTAATACAATATCCATAGATGATGCAACTAGAACAAACAATAAATTAAAGAAAGCATCTAAAATTATTGGTGATTATATTCATCCTGATTACTATTTAGCAAGTATCATAAAGAAGGGGGTAGCATATCATTTTGGCAATATGCCACAATTGATACGTAATTTAATCGAGGATTTATACAAGAATGGAGATATAAAATATATTTTTTGCACCTCTACATTATTAGAAGGTGTAAATATGCCTACGCAAAATTTATTTATACTTGATAATAAGAAACATCGGTCAGAACTCAAATCCATTGATTTTTGGAATCTTGCCGGGAGAGCAGGTCGTATGTCTCGAGAATTACAAGGAAATGTTTTTTGTATAAAACATAATGAATGTGATTGGAAAGGAAGCTCATTTTTTAAAAGTAAAAAAGTTGAGCTCATCCCAACTGTATACGACCGGATAAATAAAAATTTGAAAAGAATAGAAAATCAAATTAAGAATAATGAAATAAAGACAGGAACAGAGGAAGAAAAAAGAATTTTGCGTTATATCGCCAATATCATTTGTATCGATACTTTGGAACCGAAAAGTGGGTATAAAAGTCCAATTATAGAAGAGCTAATAAAAAGAAATAAGATTCAGATATTAGAATTGGCCAAAAGTAAAAATTCTAATATTGAAGTGCCATTTTCGTTATTAGATTCAAATGAATCTATAGACATCAGTATTCAAAATACAGTATATAAGCAGTTGTTTGAATTACATGTCGATAAAAAACAGATCACATTATCTGGCAATGTGGATTATGAGAATTGTCAAAGAGTTCTTGAAAAGTTTTATCATCTATATAATTGGGAGAAAACAAACATTAAGGAATTGAATAATGTGAATAGTCTAAAGTACTATGCATTTATTATGAATCAATGGATTAATGGAGTAAGCCTCAATCAGATAATATCAGACTCTATTAAATATAAAGAGTCCAGCCAATCATTTATACGACTGCCTTCTGGTGCTAATGAGATATTTAGCTCAAGAAAGAAAGAGCATGTGAATATTTTGATAGGTGAGATTATTCGAGATATAGAAAAGGTTATTAGATTCCATTTCGAAAAATATTTCAACCATTACTTCTTAGTATTGAAGCATATTTTGGGAGAAGATAACGCAGGTGATAATTGGGCTGTATTACTTGAATATGGAACTCGAAATAGAATTGTGATAGCATTGCAGAATTTAGGCTTGTCAAGATATACCGCAAATATAGTGTATGATAAATGTCGAGCAGCTTTAATAGTTGAAAATGGTAAGCTAAAAGGGTTTGAGAAGTCTTTAATTTTAAGTATGCTTCGACAAAATTCATTGGAATATGACGAAGTCTACGAATTATTATAAAAGGCAATAATACTTATGTCACAAGATATTCAATTCATATTATATAACCTTCCGGAAAAGGAAGGTAAGGTGCAGGTAATCATCAGGGATGAAACCATTTGGTGTACCCAAAAGGCGATGGCTCAACTTTTTGGTGTGGATATGACTGTCGTTTCCAAGCATCTCAAAAATGTATTCGAGTCGTCAGAGCTACAGCAAGATTCAGTATGTGTAAAATTTGCACATACTTGGCGATATAGTTTTGTATCGATTATTGTATAATTTATGGCAAAGAATATAGAAATACGAAATAGTACAGCAGAGTTCCTAATCTTTATGCTTGAGGGCAAAGAGGATGGAATTCAGGTGATGTATAAGAATGAAACCATTTGGGCAACGCAAAAGGCGATGGCGCAGCTTTTTGATTGCTCAACTGATAATATTAGCCTGCACTTAAAAAATATATTTGCATCCGGAGAACTAGTCAAAGATTCAGTTACCGAGAAAAACTCGGCAACTGCTGCTGATGGGAAAAATTATCAAACAATGTTTTATAATCTCGATGCTATCATCAGTGTCGGGTATAGGGTTAATTCTGTTCGTGCCACTCAATTCCGGCAGTGGTGTACATACGTGCTTCGTCAATTTGCTATCCGGGGATATGTGATTGATCAAAAGCGAATGGAGAACGGTTCTTTCATTGGAGAAGACTATTTTGAACATTTGCTTGCTGAAATAAGGGAAATAAGGCTAAGTGAACGTCGCTTTTATCAAAAACTGACTGATATTTATGCTACGGCTATAGACTATAATAAAGAAGCTCCGACAACTCGTCTTTTCTTCAAGAAGGTACAGAACAAAATGCACTATGCTGTGCATGGGCATACCGCTGCGGAGCTGATAGTCGAACGAGCCGATGCAAATAAGGAACATATGGGATTGACCACTTGGGAAAATGCTCCGAATGGAAAAATTGTCAAAACTGATGTGTCTGTTGCAAAAAACTATTTGCGAGAAAAAGAATTGGAAGAAATGGGCAGAATAGTCAATGTGTCCCTTGATATGGCAGAAAGTATGGCTATGCGTCATATACCTATGACAATGGAAGATTGGGCAAAGCGAATAGACAAATTCATTAATTTATTTGAGAGCCCGATATTACAGGATAGCGGAAAGTTTTCTGCCGAATATGCCAAAGAGTTTGCTGAATCAGAGTTTGAAAAGTACAGGATTATTCAAGACCGTCTTTTCCAATCTGACTTTGATAGATTTGAAGGTAATACTCTTCCTGCATTGGATATTGAATAATTATAATGTCATTTTGAGGTTGGCAAAATCGCCTTTGGGATATGGCAGATTCATGTCGTTAAATTGGCAAGCGTTCGAACAATAGTTCTGTGTTCATCATCTAGTATCTGCATTTATGGTGGCCGACGTTACTCCAGGATACCACTTAAAAGCAAGAAAAGAGTTCACATAAGAGTTCATAAAAGAACCAGTAGGGTTCATAAAAGAGTTCGTAAAAGCACTACTGAAATACACCCCCAAACCGCAATAATACCAAATTCAGCTTGCAGAGGATTGGCAAAGTCTCACGAGCGATTTATCGCTTGGGGTATTGAGTTACCCTAACTCAATAAGGTTTGTATAATGGGCAAGCCCTGTGAGCAATTAAGTATACAAATTTCGTTTTTGTCGAGAACGGCATACCGATGGCTGGCGAAAAGATAAAAGGCTCAAATAACGCCTTTTTCTCACCAATCAGCTTGCTGAGAGATTTGGCACTCTCAAACGACCTATTGGTCGCTTGGGGTATTAGGCTCCCCATACAAGATAATGTCTGTACAACGGGCAAGCCCATCAATGGCAGCGACCAGTTCCGTGGATTATCATGAAACCAGTCGTTGCACTTAGACTTTGACTTATATACGAATGGACACTTTTAGAATAAAGTCAAGTGGAGAGTCAATAATGGTAATCCGGCATGAACCGATAAATGCCACGGCTTTCCTGAGCCACCATCCGTTTGTTCGTGAGAAACTGAATTATCTTCACAATCTTGTTGTGATTAAATTTCGTTCCTGCCAGTTCGTAGGCAGTGGTCAGTTCTTCTTCCAAAGCCTTATATCCCGAAATAGTTTCTCTTCCCTCAAAAGCCAGTTCGAGAGCCTTGCGATGGATTGTTTCGTGGATGTCCCTATAAGGGGAGAAGGGTTCCTGTTTGGGACGACCTACGCTTTTCTTGGTTGGCACATAGTCCGGCAGAAGTTCGGGAAGTGATTGGTCATTGATGCAGAAGGCAAATGGCAGAAAGTCTTTGGAACGGGTATGCACACTTTCCACTTTGCTGATGTTACTGTCGTCCTTGTCTTTTTCGATTTGGATGACAGTCTCAGCCTTGTTGTTGATTTCCGTGCCAATGTGTCCACGGGCATTTTCATCGCTTTTGTTCTGATGAAGGATGGTGTGAAGATGAATCTGGAATTCGTCAGTCCACTGCATGAGTTTGGAGATTACGCATGTGGCTTCGCTCGGAGAATTAATGTCATAGACCAAGTCGCGGATTCCGTCAATCACCACGAAACCGAGACCATCAATCTGACTGATGGCATCGTCTATGATAGCCAAACGCTCCTTCGGATTGAACTTGCGTAGAGCGAGAAAATAGAAACGGTCGCAATCCTCATTGGCCGGCAACTCTGCCAGTTTCATGATACGATGCATCACAATCATACAATGGTTCTGACTCTGTTCGGTGTCAATGTAAAGGATGCGTTTTTTCCCGTCAGGAAAATCCGTTGTGTAGTTAAGAACTTCCTTTCCGGACAAAGCTGCTGCCACCATAGCGGAAACATTGAAAGTCTTTTTGCTTTTAGCCTTGCCTATGGATGCACTGAAATTTCCCAATGTCCCGATAGGTACTCCGCCTATTTTCAGAACTTCCGGCTCCTGTTCATATTCCTTTTCCAAGCTGAGCATTGTATCTTGCCATCTTGTAGCGACCTGAGCAAGATCTTCAATGAGTGCTATCGTTTCCATACTCACCAGCTTTTAGGATTGGCTTTGCGACGTGTAGTTGCAAGCATTCGGGCGTGTTCTTCTTCTATGCTTATAGGCGATTCTCCTTTTCTGCCGCTTTCCAACCATTTGTCCAATTCATCACGATAGACAAACAAGTGTTTTCCTTGTTTGATGATTGGAATACCACCATGCTTGGCTTTGTAATAAAAGGATGATTTCGAGATACCTAAATATTCGCAGACTTCATCAACGGTCATTGGAACATGGGTGTCTTTTTTTACCTCGTTATGCTGCTGATGAAGTTTTTCTGTCAACAGATTTTCCATACTTGAGATTCTCTCGCAGAGTTCGCTTACCACTTCAGGCAGGTCATTGAAGGTCAGTTTGTCTTTTTGCATATATAACATTGTTTTTGTTAAACATGCTGCAAACCAACACAATGATGTAATGCTGACAACTATCAGAAGGCAATAATATTTCAGTCTGTGTTGAATAATCCTAATCGGTTGAATTTGCTTTTTATTCTTGGGCTTCTTTCATACATTTGAAGTGATAATCTCCGGTTTTAGGAATATCAAGGGCTATTTTGCAAACTCCGCATGTCCGGAGATTTTTAGCCAGATATTTAATCGAAGCATCTTTTAGTTCATGTGGGAATATAGTATGTATGAATGTTGCTCTATCTATAAGAGAAATGCCCAATCTCTCTCCGATGTTCCATACGAAATGCATCAGATCAATAGAACGGAGGGAATTATCTACTTTTGAACGGATTGGCTTGTATAAATCAAACTGTCCGTGCGCAAAATACTCTATGTTTTCATGCAGAATTTCAAGATCTTCTTTTGAGAGAAATTCCGTCATTACAAATGTGGTATATTCATGAATGACACGCTTAATGTTTGCCTGCCTTTCGGCTTTTTTACGTTCAATTTCGGCGATACGCACTTCATAATTATCCATATAATCATGTTTTACAACTAAGTTTTCCGGATTTATATCCTTGTCCTTTGGGCACTCCGGATCAATCTCCTTAATTTGTTCGGGTAGAGGTCTTACTTGCTTGCCAAAAGACAAACTCAATTCATTCTTTGTAATGAATCGGAAAAAGAAACGCTGAAGTACTCCACAGACAAGTATCATTGCCGTGATATATAAAATAACTGGAGTGGAATATTCCATCAGGTTGATATGGCAACTGAGATATAAATAGGAGTCTGTTGCCCAGTAAAGGATGACACTTACTGAAAGTATGAAACTGGTTCTTTGAGGAGAGATTTTAATACTATTCGTCATAAACTGATACTGTTTGAGTTTTACAATAAGACAAATGTATATGCAGATTTCCAAATAGTTGCTGTTTGTAATGGATAATCGTTCAGAATTTAAGAAAAAATACGCTCAGAGTATGATTTGATGCAAAATATCATACTCTGAGCTATAAAAATGGGATTACTTGAACCTTAATTCTTACTTGCGGATTAAAGAGATTCTGTTGCTGGCTTCACGCTTGTTACTGTCTACAACTTTCATGTACCGTTGTGTCGTGGTGATACTTTTATGTGCCATATTACTTTGAATGGTACGTATGTCTGTGCCGGCTGCTCCTTGAAGTGTTGCGTATGTTCTTCGGTAGGAGTGGAAAGTGATATTCTTGGTAATACCGGCTTTGCGAATCCACTCTTTCATGGGATGCTGTGTCCAACTTCGTTTCAATCCTTTAAATACTAATCCGGTTTTTTCCGGAGAATAGCCGATTAATTGCAGGGCTTCGTCGCTGATTGGAATGATGTCCTCTGTTTTGGTCTTTTGGGTAATTGTATGGACACATTTCCCTCCGGCTGCAAAGTCAACGATTTCATGCCATTGTAACGATAGTATATCGCTGATTCTGAGACTGGTCAAACATGAAAACAATGCTGCTGTCTTCAGAATCGGCTTTTTGCAAGGTGTCTCAGCCAATTTGTAAAGTTCTTCCACACTTAAATAGTCTTTTGGAGTATCTTCCGTTTCGATTTTATCCAAAAAGTCATTGATGTTGGTCTTGATTAGCTGATTGCGATAAAGGATTTTCAAAAGTCCCCTGAATGTTGACCAATAGCCGGAAGCAGAGTTCTTTGAAATGCGACCGTCACGCCTGAGTTGCTTGGCATTTAGCAGATACTCACGAAACTTATTGCAAAGGTCAATATCAATTTCTTCAAAAGTACATTTGCCATGAACGAAGTTGTAGAAATGGTGGTACACAAATTCCCACTTTTGGTCATGCTTACGAAGCTGCCTGCGGTAGTATTCCAAAAAATCCGCTTTGAGTTTGTGTCTGTCAAAGAAATCATACCTGTCATTTACGATAGATTCAAAGCGTCGACATCGGATGGCTTCTGCTTTTTCCGACATAGTGGCATTGAAGTTACGTTCGCGCTCATTCTTGGGATTGGCATAAATATAAATGTTCAATCCTTCGTGGCGGATGCTTTTCATTGTTTCCTGGTCACGATAGCCCGGATAATAATCCAGATAGTAAGAAAGCATCCCGTTTTTCAAAGGACGTGTTCTCAATGTTACTGTTTTACATTCTAACATGGTTACAATTATTATTAGTTTATACTTGATTTGCTGCAAATGTCCGTAATGGCTTGACACAGACAATGCTCATTTTTAGAATCATTTTCTGGTCTGCCTAAATTCAGACTTAAGCTTATTTTCTGACACCCATTACATGATTAAATTCCACTTTCAGGAATCTCACGAAACGACCTTTCTTCTCACGTTTGATTTCGTGGAATTGTAGAATGCCATAAACAGAGTCTCTGGAAAGACTGTATTTCTTCATGGCTTCCTGCACGGTGTAGTACTCCGAAGCATTATCTTCGGCAGTCTGCTTGGATAGGTCAAAATGTAGCTTCGAGTAGAATATCTTACCGTGTTCTTTCTTGGACGGGATGTTGTTGCGATAGACATGGGAGCGGATGGCACCCCGACTCATACCATACTTTTGTTCTATATCTTCGGGAGTGTACCATTCGGTCAGATCATTATCTGTCTTGTATTTGGCAAAAGCAGCATCAATATGCTTTTTGCTGTAATAGTTGAACTGCCGGATACGGATTTTTGGGATATTGTTCTCTCTTGTATATGCCCAAATCCATTTTTGCGATACTTTGTACTTTTCGGAAATTTGCTCGGCAGTGTAGTACTCAGTTATATCAAGGTCATCTTTAATTCTTCTTCGTTCATAGGGGCGCGTTTTAAGCATCAGTTCAATATCGGCTCTGCGAATGATAGACATCCTTGCACTGATTCTTGAAGCTCTTAACTTATCTTCTTTGACGAGTTTGTAAATGTATTGGCGAGAAACGCCCATCAACTGTGCGGCTTGTGCAAAAGTAAAGTAGTCTTGATGGTCAAGTTTGCTTTTGACTTCTATCAAATCCTGTAACTCACGAAGTTCGAGTCTTCGTTCTCTCATACGATGTTTGTAGCCTTGACTGGCACATTGGTGGCTACAATAATTAGTGGTAGTTTTCTTCGCAATGAATGGCTTACCACACCATTGGCAAATTCTTTTTACTTCCATGTTGTTTTCTCCATATTTTTAATGAAACCATATAGTTTTAATTTCGCTTTTTGTCTACCTATGTAAACCATTGTCAACACATGTTGTTGACTACCTCGCTGTGACATCGCGGTTTTTGGTTCACTTGTTACGCGGTAGAAATACGGTAGAAAAATATGGTGAACAACACTATCCAATCGCTATGAACTGGATTTTGGGTAAATAAAAAAGTCGCTGAAATTCAGCGACTTCATTATAGTTGGTCCTAATTCGTTGCGGTTAATTGCGATATATCATTTCCCGATGCAAAAATGTTGGAATATATTCTGTAATACCATATCATTTGTCACCTCTCCCGCAATATCACTCAAATGGAAAATACATTCCCGAATATCTTGTGACACGAAATCTCCGGAAAGATTATTTGCCAAGCCTTCTTGTACTCGGTGGATAGCTTCTAATGCATTGTTTAATGCTTCATAGTGGCGGACATTGGTAACAATAACGTCATTTTGAGTAATGGTAGGAAGATGTGCAGATGTTATTAGCATTTGTTGCAGTTCTTCGATATGTTCTCGTTTTTTAGCAGATATGACGATTGATTTTACATTGTCAGGGAAATTGGTAGGGATATCATTCTGTATATTAGCCACCAGATCGACTTTATTATAAACGAGGATGAGTTGTTTGGCTCTACAGCGGGGAAGAAGTTGGCTGGATAGTTGTGTGATTTGAGTTTGGGCATTTGTAGCATCAATCATCCAAAGAACGATTTCTGCTTGGTCCAACTTTTGGAAAGTACGTTCAATACCAAGACTTTCAATTGTGTCGTTGGTTTCACGAATACCTGCCGTATCAATGAAGCGGAAAGTAATTCCACCTATATTAACCGTATCCTCTATCACATCGCGTGTTGTACCATGAATATCGCTGACTATGGCTTTTTCTTCATTTAACAAGACATTAAGTAGGGTGGATTTTCCTGCATTTGTTTCGCCAATGATAGCTACCGGAATGCCATTCTTAATTGCGTTGCCTACACTAAAAGAGTTCACTAAGCGAACAATGACTTTTTCAATGTTATCCGCTAACAGACAAAGTTCGGAGCGATCGGCAAATTCCAATTCCTCGTGATCACTAAAATCCAGTTCAAGCTCAATGAGTGAGGTGAAATGTAGTAACTGGTTGCGTAGAGTGGTAAGTTCTTTGCTGAAACCACCGCGCATTTGGCTCATGGCAAGACGATGAGTCGCTGCGGAAGATGAAGCGATAAGGTCGGCAACGGCTTCCGCTTGACTTAAATCCATTTTTCCATTAAGAAATGCACGTTGAGTGTATTCGCCCGGTTGGGCCATGCGGCAACCATTCTTAATCAATAGCTGTAGCACTTTTTGTAAAATGTAGGCTGAACCATGACATGTGATTTCTGTACTGTTTTCACCTGTATAGGAGTGAGGAGCACGAAATAAGCTGACAAGCACTTCATCTATAATTTCAGAACCTTCATGAATCCGTCCAAAAGTAAGCGTATAAGGTTTGCTCTCCTCCAACCTTTTATTGCTAATGGCAGGGGTAAAAATACGGGATGTGATTTCGATAGCTTCCGGTCCGGAAACTCGAATACATCCAATAGCCCCTCCCTGGGCAGTGGCTATGGCACAGATAGTATCTTGATTCATGATTTTCAGTTTGTTTTTATTCGACAAAGATAACGGTTTATCATAAAAAAATGATGTAACTTCTTGGCTTTTATTGTAACTTTATATAAATCAATAACTTTAGATGAAGCATCTATATAGGCTGGCTATAACTTCTATTAGAAAAGTAATGATATGGATGCAAAATAAGATGATTTTAATTTTTTGTAGATAGATGGTCTGTTTAAGAAATTTAAACTTCCTGAGCAGGATGGTGCATAGTAATAGAAAAGTGTGATTAGGCATCACAGCCTATGCCTGTTGTTGCCGTAATGGAACATTTATATTATACGGAACAACAATAGGACATAGCAAGCTGGATGTTATAAGATTATTGGAAAGCTTTAGATCGCGGTCTGAAAGAAACGTTCAAGGCTTTGCGTATAGTCTTTTAAATTCGTTCGAGTACCTTAAGAATCAGGTGATCAATAGTGTTTTTATATCCTGTATTGGCTTCTTTTATTAATCGGTTGGCAATTACCATGCAGACCGTCATGGCTTTATGTCCCATTAGGCGGCTGAGGCCTGCCAATGCGGAACTCTCCATTTCAAAATTAGTGATTTTGTAGCCATTGTATTCGAATTTTTCGATTTTCTCATTTTGATATGGATCTGCTAATGGCACACGTAGCTCACGTCCTTGTGGACCAAAGAAACCACCGGCTGCAATGGTAACACCACGCACCATGTCATCTCCGGCTATGCGATCTATCAGCTCTGCACTTGCATCAATAACATAGGGAGCGGGAGCACACATATTGCCCGACCAGCCCATATGATTGAGGAAAGCACGTTCAAAAGGAAGGTCGCAAACAGAGTTACGTCCGGCATAGAAGTTCAGTAAGCCGTCGAAACCTATCGATTTGGCAGAACAAACGAAGGTCCCTACGGGGGTATAAGGCTGTAGGCCACCACAAGTGCCGATGCGTACCAGTTCTAATTGGCGCAGTTGTTTTTTTTCTTCCCGCGTTTGGAAATCAATATTGGCTAGCGCATCCAATTCATTCATGACAATATCAATATTGTCGCAACCAATACCGGTGGAGACAACGGTGATACGTTTGCCTTTATAAGTACCTGTAATTGTTTTGAATTCGCGACTCTCTACTTCACATTCTTTATTTTCGAAGTGGGAAGCAACCAGCGCTACCCGGCCGGGATCACCTACGAGGATTATTTTATCTGCCAGCCATTCGGGTTTTACATGCAAATGGAAAACGGAACCGTCTTCATTGATAATTAGTTCGGAAGATGCAAAATACTTTTTCATGTTACAGGATATTATGATTGTTTATAAATAGAAAACGTCGGTAACCGGTTTCTGTTCACCAGTTCCGACGTTTATATCAATCGCTTTACCGGTTATTTGCTTAATGGTTGGTTGGATATGCCTGTTGTCGGTTTGGCAATGTTTTCGCGCATCGAAGTATCGGCTTCGATGTTTTTCATGCGATAATAATCCATTATACCTAAATTACCATTACGGAATGCTTCTGCCATAGCCTTAGGAACTTCTGCTTCTGCTTCAATAACTTTGGCGCGTGCTTCCTGTGCTTTGGCTTTCATTTCCTGCTCACTGGCAACTGCCATGGCGCGACGTTCCTCAGCTTTGGCTTGAGCAATGTTCTTGTCTGCATTTGCTTGGTCTATTTGCAAAGCGGCACCAATGTTTTTGCCTATGTCAATGTCGGCAATATCGATAGATAGAATTTCAAAAGCGGTACCGGCATCCAATCCTTTGCGAAGTACCAATTTGGAAATAGAATCCGGATTTTCCAGAACAGATTTATGATTTTCGGAAGAACCGATAGATGATACGATACCTTCGCCAACACGAGCTAAAATAGTATCTTCTCCGGCACCACCCACCAATTGCCGGATATTGGCACGTACAGTTACACGAGCTTTGGCAATCAGCTGAATTCCATCTTTTGCTACAGCCGTAACAGGAGGGGTGTCAATAACTTTAGGGTTTACAGACATTTGAACAGCTTCGAACACATCACGTCCGGCAAGGTCAATGGCAGTAGCCATTTGAAAAGGCAATTCAATGTTGGCTTTGGAAGCGGATACCAAAGCATGCACCACTTTCTCAACGTGACCTCCTGCAAGGTAGTGTGCTTCTAATTCGTCACGTGTGATGTTGCTTAGACCGGCTTTATGTGCTTCAATCAAGCCCGGCACAATGATGTAAGGCGGTACATTACGGATACGCATCAGAAATAGTTGGACCAGTGATATGTTTACCCCCGAAACTTTAGCGGATAACCATAGGAAAAACGGTACGTAATGGAAAAACAGTACCAGGAAAATAATACCACCTACAATAATGAAGGCAGTGAGATACATTGTGCTTGGATCCATGATTTTAGTTATTAGTGATTACTTATTACTTATTATTTAATTAATTATTGGTGATTTATGATTTACTTTTTCTTCTCCACAAGTATTACTCCGTCTGTAATGCGGTTTACTATAATAGGAGTTTTCTCATTCAGAAAACCATCTGTGGATTTGACTTCTACGATATCGCCGTTTATTTCAGCATATCCGATAAGGGCAAGGCGGGTCGTTGTAACACCTGTGTCGCCTATTTTCACTTTTTCTTCGGCGCTTCGGTCTATCTTTGAAGTAATATTCTTTTTCAAGGCTATCTTGTCTAAAGTTTTGGAACGCATAAACCATATCAGCGAGCCAACACAGGCTATGGCAGATACGGCAAGTGTGATGAATCCTGCTGTTGTTCCTATATTGGTAAATGCATAATAATTGGCATAAATGATGCAACCGCCTGCCAGAAAACCGGCGATGCTGATACCCGGTACTATGAATAATTCCACTAAGAACAGTATAACTGCTGCTACGACTAATACTATGATAATGAAGATGTCCATAGTTTTTCTATTTAATGGTTTGTTTTTCTAATTTACGCACTTGGATAACAGATTGATCTATTTCCGTGGCCAATTGTTGTACACGTTTTTCCAAGTCAAGTATAGCTGGAGCCATTTGGGCTTTTTCGTTTTGATTGGCACGAGAATATTGGGTACGTATATTTTCCAGTTTACTCTGTTGCTGATGATAGCTTTCTTTCAATTGAAGATATTTTTTGAATTGTGCTTTTGCCTGTGGAGAACGGAAATCGGTCGCATAGTGATAGATATGCTGGTCATCAATCACAAATTCGAATTCATGATGTTTCTTTATTTCCGGCTTTTCCTGCATCACTTTTTGTAACCGGCTTTGGGCATCAGCCACTAAGTTTTCATCTGTCCATGTATCCTTAATGGAATGAAGTTGGGCAAGTTTTATCAATTTGCCTTTATCCATGTTTTCATAGTTGTATACCTGTTTGGATGATGCCGGAATGAATACATATATGCAGACTTTATCCTCCGGCTGATAACGGTCTGATGCAAACCAGCCTAAGTTATTGAATTCGTCTATAACATACATATAATCGTTGTAGGGGGAGTTGAAAGGCATGCCTACATTCTCCGGAGCCAGATAGGTGTCTGTATTCATGTTATAGCGCGTTACAAAAATATCATAGTTTCCCATAGATGCAGGACCGTCTGCGGCATAATAAATAGTGATGCCGTCTGCCAACACATAAGGATAGTTGGCATTCATTGATTCATTGATACTGCCGGGAAGCATGTTGCCTTTGCCCCATTCATCCATCATCTTGTTGCGTGATAGGATGTTGAGTGTGCTGTCTTTCTGCAACTCGCTATAATAGATTTTATTTCCCAATTCTGTTTCGTACACAGTGCCACCCTTACCATTGGAGTTTTTAAAGTAGGTGTCATACATAAAAAGTTTGCCGGATTCAGGGCTGATTTTGTATGCTTTGAGAAAATCTTTTTTGTCTACCACAAAACTGTCAATGAAGCAGACTTCCTCTACGCCTTTTAGCATACGGAGGTTTGCTTTACTTTTTTCCAACAGTTTTTCCGCTTCGGCTGTAGGGCGTCTTCTTTTGGTCAGTTCGGCAATATATTCTTCGAAAGTGTTGACTGCATCTTCAAATCGGTAGGTGGCATTATAGGCCTGTGCCAAATAAAGCTGCCCACCGGCAGCCCGACGTTTTACGGCTGTTTCTAAATACTTGATAGCTTCCTCCGCTTCCCCTGTGTTTAAACAGCACACGCCATACCACAGATTATAACTTCCGTTGTTAGGCTGTGATTTGACGAATTTTTTAAAAGCAGGTTTGGCTTGGTCATATTGGCCTTTCTCATAGAGCACTTTAGCTTGTGTAAGGGTTTGCGCTGAAATATTCATTCCAAAGAAACCTAATAACAAAAGCAGTATATATTTTTTCTTCATATATGAAAATCTTTTTAATGAGTTCAAAAATACAAATTTATCGGGAATAAAGCGGTTTTCTGTGATTCTATTATGTTAATTCTTCTTTAAATGATTCTTTTCAACTACTTTTGCAGCCGATTTTTAAATGATTTTTATGGCACAATTTACAGAGGAAGAAAAGACTTTGCGGCGTATTGAAAAGCGGTTCGGTAAAGGAGTGGTGGAATATGGGCTTATAGAAGAGGGCGATCGGATTCTTATCGGACTTTCCGGAGGAAAAGATTCTCTGGCGCTGGTTGAATTGTTGGCGCGTCGTTCCCGGATTTTGAAGCCGAGATTTTCTGTTATTGCTGTTCATGTGGTAATGAAGAACATTCCTTATCAAAGTGATGTGGATTATCTCAGAAATTATACGGAGTCATGTGGGATACCTTTTGTTCTGTATGAAACGGAGTTTGATGCAAGTACGGACACTCGTAAGTCACCTTGTTTTTTATGTTCTTGGAATCGGCGGAAAGCTTTGTTTACTGTGGCAAAGGAGCAAAAGTGCAACAAGATAGCCTTGGGACATCATATGGATGACATTCTGGAGACCTTGCTGATGAACATTACTTATCAGGGTACATTCAGTTCAATGCCGCCGCGATTGGTAATGAAGAAGTTTGATATGACAATCATCCGGCCCATGTGTCTTGTGCATGAGGCGGATTTAATGGAACTGGCAGAGATAAGGGCATATCGGAAACAAGTGAAGAACTGCCCTTATGAATTGCAGTCAAGCCGGAGTGCGATGAAAAGAATTTTGCACCAACTGGAAGAAATGAATCCGGAAGCCCGATATAGCTTATGGGGGAGTATGAGTAATGTGCAGGAAGAGTTGTTGCCGAGGAAATTAAAATAAGATTAAAAAAGTTAGTAAGTAACCTCATTTAAGTAATCATTATATGAAAGCTTTTTATACTATTCTACTATTGATTGTATCCAATGTCTTTATGACATTTGCTTGGTACGGGCATTTGAAATTGCAGGAAATGAAAGTAATTTCCAATTGGCCACTTTATGCTGTAATTTTGTTTTCGTGGATGATAGCTTTGGCAGAGTATGCATTTCAGATTCCGGCAAATCGTATTGGTTTTATCGGTAATGGCGGTCCTTTTTCGTTAATGCAGTTAAAAGTTATTCAGGAAGTGGTGACACTTATTATTTTTACGATATTTACCACTGTTCTCTTTAAAGGAGAGTCTTTGCATTGGAATCATTTTGCGGCATTTGTCTGCTTGGTATTGGCGGTGTATTTTGTCTTTTATAAATAGAGGATTGGATTAGCGGATCTCTTTTCGCTAATCCAATCCTCTATACTATTATTTTCCTGTGATATATTTGTTCATACCTTTCGTGTAGAACATTTGGAATTCCCCCTTGTCATCCGTATATATGAAACATGCGTCGAGATCGGGGTGAGCATTGGCAAAACGTTCGGCCTTTTCCAGTCCCATGACCATGAAAGCGGTAGCGTAGGCGTCGGCGCTCATGCAATCCCGGGCAATGACTGTTGCCGACAAGATGTTATGTTGTACAGGGTATCCTGTGCGTGGATCTATGGTGTGAGCGTATTTCTTTCCGTCTTTGTAGTAATAGTTCCGGTAATTGCCTGAAGTGGCGATGCCCATGTCGGTCACTTGCAATATGGTTTGTAACTCTTGATTTACGGCAAGTGAGTCATCTACCGGCTTGTTGATGCCGATGCGCCATAAACTTTTCTTCGGGTTTTCTCCGCGAACCACTACTTCACCGCCTATATCCACCATGAAGTTACCGATGCCTTTTTTTTCTAATAATTGTGCAATGACATCCACTGCGTAACCTTTGGCTACGGCGCTACATGAAAGCATGATGCGAGGGTCTTGTTTGATAACCTTCCCTTCGGCAGATAATGAAACTTTTGAATAACCTGTAATATCTAATAGGCTGTCTATCATAGCTGAATCAGGGAATGCACCTTTCTTGAATCCGAACCCCCAAGCATTGGCCAACGGAGCTACTGTAATGTCAAAGGCCCCTCCGGTCTCTTGGGATATTTCCATGCTGCGGCGGAATACATTAATAAAGAATGTGTCGGGGATGATGTCTTCGTTTCGGTTGATACGCGTAATAGTGGCCGTATCGTTGAAAGGGGATAACGAACCGTCAAAACGTTTGAGCTCTGCTTCAATTTCGGACTTCAGATCGCTGTCATACTGGTAAGTTATGTTATATACTGTTCCAAAAATCAGCCCGCTGGCGGTTCGATAAGGGATGGTACGATTGTGTCGTGCGAGTATTCCGATAGTGCCTAATACAAGCAAGGCAACCCACAAAAAATTCCGTTGTACTTTCTTGTCCATAATATTTAATGCTAAGTTAATAACCCTCAAAAGGATAATCCTCCTCCGGCTTTTCTCTGTTCTCTATTGGGATTTGGGGCTTTCTATTCTTGATATCAACTGCAAAACAGGTGCTCTATCAATATCTTTGTGCCTATGATAATAAGGATGACGCCACCCCAGAGTTCCGCGCGTAATTTGCGGGCAATGCCGCATCCGAAACGGATACCGAACATCAGTCCGACAAATGATAAGGCAAATGATACAAATCCTATGATGCCGATAGAAGGCAGTATGGATGAAAAACTGCGGACACCCAGAAATGCAAATGAAACACCGACTGCCAGGGCGTCGATACTGGTGGCTACCGCTAATGCCGAAACCACTTTTAGGCTGGTAGGGTCAAATTCATGTCTGCAATCTTCATCTTTGAAAGATTCCAAGACCATACGCCCTCCAAGAAAAGCCAGAATAGCAAAAGCTATCCAATGGTCTATGTTTTCAATGAGATGGCTGAAAAAGCTGGCTCCTATCCAGCCAAGTAGCGGCATGAGTGCCTGAAAAAAACCGAAAGCCAGTGCCATTATCAGCATCGGACGCATCCGAACACGTTTCAATATAATACCGCTGGCAATAGATACTGCGAAACAATCCATTGCAAGTCCTATGGCAAGCAACCAGATTTCTAATCCTGTCATTGTTTTAGAATGGTAATTTATAGATTATTGTATAAGTGACCCCTGTGGTGTTTCCGTTGTATTTGCCATAACCCGGTACGTACCATGGGTCTCCATATTCGGCAACGGAAGCACTCAGACGGAATTTGAAGCGTAATGCCCAGCCCATATACAGGCTTTTCCACACATGTGCCCGTATGCCGACACAAAATTCCGCCCATTGCATTGAACCTTTCATTCCTTTATGGTCAAAAGGCAGACTGCCTCCCCAGATACCGTCTATCAGGTTCGGATTGCCTAAGCTACCACCGTATTCAGGGTCGCTGACAGCCAATGATTCCACATCGTATTTGAAGCTGGTTGCTGCATAGCGCAGACCCACAAGTATCATGTGGCCATGTTTCTTGTTATAGAGTGCGTTATAATCCATGCCGATGCGAAAATAGGGAGCGCCGGTTTTATAATGTATTCCTTTGTCGCTCCAGGTATCTGTGTTGCCATAGCCTAATTCTACCGTTGGGAAAAAACGGTTTTTGAGGCTTACGTCAACCGCTACCTCGCTACTGAAAAAGTCACTTCCAAGCAGTTTGCCTCCGGGACCCCATAAATCTGCGCTGATGGAGATGCCGTTGTAGAGAGGGTAGTGCACCTCCTCCTTGGCATCCTTTTTTTCCGTTTTGGGCGGAGTGGTTGCCGGTGGGGCGGAGATATTACTGTTTTGTGCCTGCAATGGGAGAGACAGCAGTAAACAGAGTGCCAGACTAATAGAATAGTTTAAGATTTTCTGTACCATAAATTCCGGCTTCTTTATTTACAATGCGAATAGAATCAAGACTGTGACGGCTGTAATTGACATCTTTAATGCTCTGTTTCATTTGATAACCGCAGTCCATTGACAGGAAGTAAGGCGTATTGGTTTGATAAACAACGAGTGTATCTGTCAATGTTTTGCTGTAACGGAATACAAGTACGGTGGAGTCGGCGGTATATCTTAAAGGAAGTGAGAGGTCATGCACTTTCTTCTGGTTGTTGATGATAATGGAATCCGTACCGAAAGCGGTGACAGTCAGCGAGTCCAACGTATCATTGGAAACAACTTCTGTTTCGGGGTCTAATGTGTAGAAGTAACACTGCATCATGGCTCGTGTGGCCATTGAGCAGTCCGCTTCTTCCGAACAAGATATTACTACGCTAAGGATAGGGAAGAGAAAGGCTCCGGTTATGATGAATTTGACTAATGCTTTCATGGTTAAATCATTTTCTCGATTTGATACTTGTTACGTTCCGGCGCATTGCGGGATATCAGTTCGCCGAGGAAACCTGCCACAAACAGTTGGGTTCCGATAATCATGGATGTTAATGACAGATAGAAATAAGGGGAGTCTGTCACAAGTCGGTATGGCATGCCTTGATTCATGTAATACAGTTTGCTGGCGCCGACAATAATTACGGCAATGAATCCGATGAAAAACATCAGCGATCCCAATATGCCGAAGAAGTGCATAGGCTTGATGCCGAAGGTGGAAAGGAACCAAAGGGAAATTAAATCCAGATAACCGTTAAAGAAACGGTTCCAGCCGCCGAATTTGGTTTTGCCGAATTTTCGTGCCTGATGATGCACCACTTTCTCGCCGATCTTCTTGAAACCGGCATTTTTGGCGAGGTAGGGTATGTAACGGTGCATTTCACCGTACACTTCTATGTTTTTTATCACCTCTTTGCGGTAGGCTTTCAGGCCGCAATTAAAATCATGCAGGTTTTTTATGCCGGAAACCTTACGTGCGGTAGCGTTGAACAGCTTGGTCGGTATGGTTTTTGACAAGGGGTCATATCTTTTCTGCTTCCAGCCGGATACCAGGTCGTAGCCTTCTTCCGTAATCATGCGGTATAGTTCCGGAATTTCGTCGGGACTGTCCTGCAAGTCTGCGTCCATTGTAATCACGACATTTCCTTGCGCTTGGTCAAAACCGCAATAGAGTGCCGGCGACTTGCCATAATTACGGCGGAATTTTATTCCCCGTACTTTGTCCGAGCCGGCTTGCAGCTGCTCTATTATCTGCCAGGAGTGGTCGGTACTTCCGTCGTTAACGAAAATAATTTCATAAGAAAAGTTATGAGCTTTCATTACCCTCTCAATCCATGCAAACAATTCCGGAAGAGACTCTTCTTCATTATATAAAGGAATGACTACTGAAATATCCATTTGCTTATTTATGATTTTAACTATGTTACACTATGCCTGGTTTATCTGAAATCTGCCGTCGCTTGTCATTCTTTCTTGCGTCTCATTACGAATAAGGCGGTGGGAAGGGCCAGCAGCGAACCGCAAAACACGTTCCATGACACCAATTGCATGGTAATGTCTATGGGGGTGAGCGATTTCACATTGTCCAATGTCTCTTGAAATACATCGGTATAGGCTTCTATGCCGGGTACGCCGCTTTGTTTCAAGATATCAATTTGTGATTCGTAGGCATTGATGACAAATCCGTGGTCTATGAAACGGAAATAAATGTAATGTGCCATTGCCGTCAATAATGCGGCGAACATGTACATGAACACTGTGAATATCCATGCGTGCAGGAAACTGATGCTGCCGCCGCATGCTGTATTACGGTACATTCGTACGTAGTAATACCCCATAAAGGGAACGCATATCGTAAGTCCCATAAAGAGGAAAGATAAAAACGGAGTTGTCAGGCCCAAAGGGAAAAGGATGAATTTTAAAATCCAATATCCGCCCAGATAGGTGCCGAACAACATTGCATATTGCATGTAACCTTTATTTTCTGCCATTTTTCTTAGAAATATGGCGCAAAGTTATAAATAATATTGGTTGTAGACCCTGTATTCTTGTTAAAGTTGAAAAAAGTTAGGGCAAGGTATTGCGGATTTAAAAATTTTATCTACCTTTGCACTCGCAAAACGGGTAAGTCCTATACGGCCAGCTCCCTTCGAATCCTCCAGGGCTTGATCGCAGCAAAGGTAGTTGGTTGTAGCGGCGCGATATAGATAGCTTACCCACCCGCCTCTTTAGCTCAGTTGGCCAGAGCACGTGATTTGTAATCTCGGGGTCGTTGGTTCGAATCCGACAAGAGGCTCAAAAAGAAAAGAGATGTATCAGCCGATACATCTCTTTTCTTTTTTATATCTCATTGCTCACTATCCTTTTTTGATTCTTCTGTATCCATATATGGCGTTATTCCCCAGTTCCTCCTCGATGCGTAGCAGTTGGTTATATTTGGCCATGCGGTCCGAACGGCTCAAGGAACCGGTCTTGATTTGTCCGCTGTTGGTGGCTACGGCAATGTCGGCAATGGTGGAGTCTTCCGTTTCGCCCGAACGGTGTGAGGTAACGGTGGTGTATCCATGGCGGTGTGCCATTTCGATGGCATTCAGAGTCTCTGTCAGGGAGCCGATTTGGTTTACCTTGATGAGTATGGAGTTTGCGCATCCTTTTTCGATGCCCATGGCGAGAAAATCCACATTGGTGACAAACAGGTCGTCACCCACCAACTGGCAGCGGTTTCCGATGCGGTCGGTCAGTTTCTTCCAGCCTTCCCAGTCGTTTTCGCTCATTCCGTCCTCGATAGAGTCTATCGGATATTTGTTGATCAGTTCTTCCAGATAGTCCACCTGTTCGCTGGCTGTACGTTTTTTGCCTTTCTCACCTTCAAATTTGCCATAGTCGTAAATTCCGTCGTGATAGAATTCGGAAGAAGCGCAGTCCATGGCAATCATCACGTCTTTGCCCGGTTCGTAGCCGGCAGCTTTAATGGCGGCAATGATTGAGTCCAAAGCATCTTCTGTTCCTGCCAGGGCGGGAGCAAAGCCGCCTTCATCGCCGACGGCGGTGCTGAGGCCGCGGTCGTGCAGCACCTTCTTCAAGGCGTGGAACACTTCTGCGCCCATGCGCAGGCCTTCACGAAAAGAAGTTGCCCCTACCGGGCGTATCATAAATTCCTGAAAAGCAATAGGGGCGTCACTGTGCGAACCGCCGTTGATGATGTTCATCATCGGAACAGGCATCACGTAGGTGTTTGTTCCGCCTATATAGCGATAGAGGGGGACGTCAAGATAGGCTGCGGCTGCTTTGGCTACGGCAAGTGAAACGCCCAGAATGGCATTGGCGCCCAGATTGGACTTGGTTTTTGTACCGTCCAGTGCCAGCATGGCATGGTCGATGCTCATTTGTTCAAGGGCCGACATACCGACCAGTTTGGGAGCGATGATGTTGTTGATGTTGTTGACGGCTTTCAGCACACCTTTGCCGCCGTAGCGTTTTTTGTCGCCGTCGCGCAGTTCCAAAGCCTCATGTTCGCCGGTGGATGCGCCGGAGGGTACGGAAGCCCGGCCGGTGAAGCCCGACTCCAAAATCACATCAACTTCCACAGTGGGGTTTCCTCTTGAATCGAGGATTTCACGTCCGATAATCTTTTCTATTTTCATCTTTTTTTGTTTTAAGTGTAAATTCTATGAACAATAACAAACGAAGGTGGAAAATGGTTCGGACTTTCCCTTATGACTGTGATTTTAAAAAGTTCGCCCTACGATGCTTCCGCCCAATGCTGCGAATATGCCCAGCAGGATACTTAATAGAGTATATGTGGCGAACAGTCCGTAGAATCCTTGTTTCATCAGGATCAATCCGTCATTGGAGAATGTGGAAAAGGTGGTGAAGCCGCCGCACAATCCGGTGGTCAGCAACATGCGTACTTCCGTAGATAGGTTGAAACGTGCGGACAAGGCATAGAACAGCCCTATCAGAAAACTTCCGGTTATGTTGACGGCAAACGTGGCCCAGGGAAAGGAGTAGGGCACTATCCGTTCGTGAAGGGCCATTTGTACGCAATAGCGTAATAGGCTGCCGGTGCCGCCGCCCAGAAATACGGCTATCAGTATTTTAGTCATGATGCTTGTTTTTTTTGAGTATGTTTCAGGTTGCAAAGGTAATGAAGGCAGGGGAATTTCAACCAATCTTCGGGTGGGTTTTATGGGGTGGATGGAGATTTACTAAAACGTTGGGGGAGATTTAGTAAATCATTGCCGGAGATTTAGTAAATCGTCGGAGGGGTTTGAGTAAGCAGATAAAGAGAGGGCCGGGCAGGCGGTGTATTCGTTGGGTGAATACAGCCGGTTCCGGCTGTAAACCGAACCTGAGGGTTTAAGCGCTTAATTGTAGAGAGCATATCAGAGTCGGGCATTGATAATCTGTGATTTATCAGTCCGGATTGTAGAGATTGCCCCTGTTTCTTTCAAATTCCTTTCCCGCCTGATTTTTACTGTTGTAGAGATGCCTTTTTATTAACTGTTTGCTATTTAGGTGTTTACGCAAAATGGTTGTAGATGCCCTTTCCTTGCGTTTCCGTCATTCTCCCCCTAACTTTGCAACATCGGATTTGAGAAACAAATGCAGAACTGTTGAGGCCTCGCAGTGAACTTTCGCTTCTTGAAAAAGATAAAGGGCTCCGGCCTGTTACATTATTATATAATAACCTTTTAAAACATTAAAAATTATGGGACTTCAGTATGTAGTAGCTAAACGTGTATTCGGTTTCGACAAGGATAAAAATGTGAAGTATGTAGCCAAATCCGTAGGGTCAGGCGAGTTAGGCACTGATAAATTGTGTGCCAAAGTGAGCCGTATCCTCGGTATCCACAGGAAAACGGTGGATTTGGTGGCTGCCGGCCTTGTAGACATCATGTCGGAAGAAATAGAGGACGGAAAGACTGTCCGTTTAGGAGATTTCGGGCTTTTCCGCCCTTCTTTTGTGGGAAAATGCGCCGATACGCAAGAAGGGGTGACGGCAAGCAATATTGTGCGTAAGCGTATTCTCTTCTTTCCGGGAAAGGCCTTCAGTGCGATGCTGGACAAGATGAGCGTCACCCGGATGGCAATGCCCGATACGGATTATACCGACGGCAGCCAGGGCAATGAAGGCAAGCCTGAAAATCCGGATATATCCGGTGGAGGTGAAGAAGAGGATCCTTTGGGATAAAGCCGAATCCTCCGAACCGGTAAGAAGATGAAGATGAGAATGAAGGGCAGTGGTGTCCTTCATTCTTATGCAAACGTTTTCTGACAAATTATCCGGATTTTATGCGATTGCTTCCTATATAATTCCTTATCCTGCTTATATTTGTGGCACGATAACTAATTAAAATACCATAGCATGAGAAACATGAAGACTATTTTCACTAAACTGGCCTGCTTCCTGCTCGCCCTTTTCATGAGCGGCGCAGCAATGGCCGAGAGCATTACTTCGCCTGACGGCCAACTCCGATTGAACTTTTCGGTAAATCCCCAGGGTGAACCTGTTTACGAACTTTCCTACAAAGGGAAAGCGGTTATTAAGCCCTCGAAACTCGGTCTGGAACTGAAAAATGATCCGGGATTGATGAACGGATTTACTTTGGCCGGTACCGAAACCTCTACGTTTGATGAAACCTGGGAACCGGTGTGGGGTGAAGTAAAACAAATCCGTAACCACTATAATGAAATGGCCGTAACGCTGAATCAGAAGGCGCAGGACCGCAATATCATCATTCGTTTCCGCCTCTTTGACGACGGTCTCGGCTTCCGTTACGAGTTCCCTTTGCAGAAGAACTTGAACTACTTTGTTATCAAGGAAGAACGTACCCAATTTGCTATGGCGGGCGACCATAAGGCGTTTTGGATACCGGGCGACTACGATACGCAGGAGTATGACTACATGGAGTCCAAACTTTCCGAAATACGCGGATTGATGGAGGAAGCTGTCACAGGCAACGCCTCGCAGACACAATTCTCTCCGACAGGTGTGCAGACCTCCCTTCAGATGAAGACGGCAGACGGATTGTACATCAACCTGCATGAAGCAGCTTTGGTGGACTATTCTTGTATGCACCTGAACCTGGACGACAAGAACCTGGTTTTTGAGTCTTGGCTGACCCCCGATGCAGTGGGTGACAAAGGCTATATGCAGGCTCCCTGCAAGTCGCCATGGCGTACGGTTATTGTCAGCGATGACGCACGCGACATCCTTGCTTCCAAGCTGACTCTGAACCTGAACGAACCTTGTGCCTATGAAGATGTTTCTTGGATTAAACCGGTGAAATATGTAGGCGTATGGTGGGAAATGATTGCCGGCAAAAGCACTTGGGCATATACGGACGAACTGCCCTCCGTCAAGCTGGGCGAAACGGACTATTCCAAGACAAAGCCCAACGGACGCCATGGCGCCAACAATGAAAACGTGAAGAGATATATCGACTTTGCGGCTGCCAACGGTTTCGACCAAGTGCTGGTGGAAGGTTGGAACGAAGGCTGGGAAGACTGGTTCGGACATTCCAAAGATTATGTTTTCGACTTTGTAACCCCATACCCCGATTTCGATGTAAAGATGCTGAACGCTTACGCCAAGAGCAAAGGTGTGAAGCTGATGATGCATCATGAAACATCTTCTTCCGTCCGCAATTACGAACGCCACATGGACAAAGCCTATCAGTTCATGGTGGATAATGGCTATAATGCAGTGAAAAGCGGCTATGTAGGCAATATCATTCCGCGCGGAGAACACCACTATGGACAGTGGATGAACAACCACTATCTCTATGCCGTGAAGAAAGCCGCCGATTATAAGATTTGCGTCAACGGCCACGAAGCCGTACGCCCCACAGGTCTGTGCCGTACCTATCCTAACCTGATTGGCAACGAATCGGCCCGCGGAACCGAATATGAAGCCTTTGGCGGTAGCAAGCCGTTCCACACCACATTGCTTCCCTTTAACCGTCTTATCGGTGGCCCGATGGACTACACTCCGGGCATTTTCGATACCAAACTGGATTTTATGGGCGATTTGCCTCATGGGCAGGTGCAGACTACGCTTGCCAAGCAGCTGGCTCTTTATGTCACCCTTTACAGCCCTTTGCAGATGGCTGCCGATTTGGTTGAGAACTACGAGAAGCATATGGATGCTTTCCAGTTCATCAAAGATGTTGCCGTAGATTGGGACGACAGCAGGTATATCGAAGCGGAACCGGGTGACTATATCACCGTAGCGCGCAAGGCGAAAGGTACCGACAACTGGTTTGTTGGCGGCATTACGGATGAAAATGCCCGTACTGCCAACTTTACTCTCGACTTCCTGACGCCGGGCAAGCAATATGTGGCTACTTTGTATGCCGATGGCAAAGATGCCGACTACAAAGAAAATCCCACTTCCTATCAAATAAAGAAAGGCATTGTGACCAATAAGACAAAGATGTCTGTCAAGGAGGCACGTAGCGGTGGTTTTGCTTTGAGCTTGATTGAGGCTGCTCCTGCCGATAAGAAAACTGTGAAGAAATGGAAATGATTAAGGTAAAAAGAGTTTCCGATTAGGCATTAGTTGGCTCCCTGCCGGATTTGAAGTCCGGCAGGGAGCTTTTTTATAAACTTCACTTGTCCGTCCGAGGTGCTTACACCTTTGATTGCAAACTGAGTTATTCTTTTTGTTTGTTCTTCCTGCATCGGGCTGTTTGCTCTTCATGCATCGGGCTTGCCTGCGAAAATAAGTTTTTTTAGAAATTGTATTGGCAGAATATGGCGCTAACAAAGAAACTTCTTTGTACCTTTGCACACGTTAATAAAATAACTAATAACACAAGGAACTTATGGGAGGTTTTTTCGGAACAGTCGCCAAAGCAAGTTGCGTGGCAGATCTGTTTTACGGTACGGATTATAATTCGCATTTAGGGACAAAACGTGGTGGCTTGGCTACTTACGATCAGGAAGAAGCGGTGTTTAAGCGCTCTATTCACAATCTGGAAAGTACCTATTTCCGAACGAAGTTTGAAGATGAATTGGATAAATTCAAAGGAAATTCCGGCATTGGAATCATCAGCGACACAGATCCTCAACCTCTCATCTTAAATTCCCACCTCGGTCGTTTTGCCATTGTAACGGTTGCCAAGATTGTGAATCTGCAAGAACTGGAAGCCGAACTTCTGGAACAAAACATGCACTTCGCCGAATTGAGCTCCGGCAAAACCAATCAGACAGAACTTATAGCCCTGCTCCTGATACAAGGCAGAAACTTTGTGGAGGGCATCGAAAATGTATATAAGCATATCAAGGGTTCATGCTCCATGCTGCTGCTTACGGAAGACGGCATTATTGCCGCCCGCGACCATTGGGGGCGTACTCCGGTCGTTATTGGTAAGAAAGACGGAGCTTATGCCGCAACAAGCGAGTCGAGCAGTTTTCCGAACTTGGGTTACGAGATAGACCGCTATTTGGGACCGGGAGAGATTGTCCGTCTGCATGCCGATAGGGTGGAGCAAATGCGCAAGCCTAATGAAGGAATGCAGATATGTTCCTTCCTGTGGGTTTATTACGGTTTTCCTACTTCGTGCTATGAGGGCAAGAATGTGGAGGAAGTGCGCTTTTCCTCCGGTCTGAAAATGGGACAGACCGATACCTCGGAGGTGGATTGTACTTGTGGAATTCCTGACTCCGGTGTGGGCATGGCGCTGGGATATGCCGAAGGAAAAGGTGTTCCCTATCATCGGGCCATTTCGAAATACACGCCTACATGGCCTCGCAGCTTTACTCCCAGCAGGCAGGAGTTGCGCTCACTGGTGGCGAAGATGAAGCTCATCCCTAATAGGGCTATGCTGGAAGGTAAGCGCTTACTGTTCTGTGACGATTCCATTGTGCGTGGAACCCAGTTGCGCGATAATGTAAAGGTGCTTTACGAGTATGGAGCCAAAGAAGTCCACATACGCATCGCTTGTCCACCGTTGATATACAGTTGTCCGTTTGTAGGTTTCACTGCATCCAAAGGCGATTTGGAATTAATAACCCGTCGTGTCATCAAGGAACTGGAAGGGGATGAAAATAAGAATCTTGAGAAGTATGCCACTACCGGTTCGCCGGAGTATGAGAGAATGGTAGAGGTTATTCGCGAACGTTTCGGGCTTTCTTCCCTAAAATTCAATACTTTGGAAACATTGGTGGAAGCCATCGGACTTCCTAAGTGTAAACTGTGCACCCATTGTTTTGACGGTAGCAGTCATTTCTGATTGACAAATTGCTGCTGAAGAATAAAAAAGAGGCGTGAATTGCTTGGCAGTTCACGCCCCTTTTTTTAACTTTACGGCAGTAAAATAGTGATTAGGGTTTAGTGATAAGTGATTAATGCCGTTCGGATAAAGAAGGAGGGCGCGGTTGTTGTCTACGGACCGTTAATCGTTCATCACTGATCGCTAACCCCTAATCATTAATCACTAACAGCTAATCACTATCATCATGACTTTAGTAGAACGTTTTTTAAAGTATGTAAGTTTCGATACGCAATCGAATGAGGAGAGTGGGGTAACACCGAGTACTTCAGGGCAAATGGTGTTTGCTAAATATCTGAAGAAAGAATTGGAGGCTTTGGGCTTGGAAGAGGTCACGCTGGATGAGAACGGTTATCTGTTCGCCACCCTTCCTGCCAATACAGATAAGTCTGTACCTGTCGTGGGGTTCATTGCCCACATGGATACAAGCCCCGATATGAGTGGTAAGGATGTCTCCCCGCGTATTGTGGAGAATTACGATGGCAAGGATATTGTTCTTTGCGAGGAGGGGAAAGTGGTCCTTTCGCCTGCCCAATTTCCCGAACTGCTCGACCACAAAGGGGAAGACCTGATTGTTACCAACGGAAAGACCTTGCTGGGTGCTGACGATAAAGCCGGCATTGCCGAGATTGTTTCGGCGATGGTATATCTGAAAGAGCATCCCGAAATCAAGCATGGCAAAATCCGTATCGGTTTTAATCCCGATGAGGAAATAGGTTTGGGAGCGCATAAGTTCAATGTTGAACAATTCGGCTGTGAATGGGCTTATACTATGGATGGCGGTGAAGTGGGTGAGTTGGAGTTTGAGAACTTCAATGCTGCTTCTGCCAAGATTGTTTTCAAAGGGCGCAATGTGCATCCCGGATATGCCAAACATAAGATGATAAACTCTATCCGCGTGGCCAACCGGTTTATGTCTATGCTCCCCAGTCACGAAACACCGGAGCATACCGAGGGATATGAGGGATTCTATCATCTCATCGGCATTACGGGGGAAGTGGAGAAAACCACTGTTGCTTACATCATTCGCGACCACGACCGGAGTCGTTTTGAAAGCCGCAAAAAGGAATTTGAACATCTTGTCCGTAAGATTAATGCGGAATATGGCGAAGGTACAGCCGTACTCGAACTGCACGACCAGTATTATAATATGCGCGAGAAGATTGAACCGGTAATGCATATCATCGACACCGCCTTCAAAGCAATGGAAGCAGCCGGCGTGAAACCGCGTGTAAAAGCCATTCGTGGCGGTACGGACGGTGCGCAGCTGTCATTTAAGGGGCTGCCTTGTCCCAATATATTTGCCGGTGGCCTGAATTTCCATGGACGTTACGAATTCGTTCCTGTTCAGAGCATGGAGAAGGCTATGAAGGTTATTGTCAAAATAGCTGAACTTGTTGCCGCCGATAAATAAATCTTATTTTTTAACTCATAAATCACTGACTTCTACCATGAAAACCACTCCGTTTACAGAAACACATATCTCGCTGGGGGCTAAGATGCACGAATTTGCGGGATACAATATGCCTATTGAATATTCCGGCATCATCGATGAACATCTCACTGTTTGTCAAGGTGTCGGTGTGTTCGATGTCTCCCACATGGGAGAGTTTTGGGTGAAAGGTCCGCATGCATTGGACTTTTTGCAGAAAGTGACTTCTAATAATGTGGCGGCGCTTACTCCCGGTAAGGTGCAATACACCTGTTTTCCAAACGAGGATGGAGGCATTGTGGACGACCTGCTTGTTTATCAGTATGAACCCGAGAAATACTTGTTGGTTGTCAATGCTTCCAACATAGAGAAGGACTGGAACTGGTGTGTGGCCCATAATACGGAGGGAGCTGAACTCGAAAATGCATCTGACCGCATGGCGCAGCTCGCAGTGCAAGGGCCGAAAGCTGTTGAGGCGTTGCAGAAGTTGACGCCTATCAATCTTTCCGAGCTTCCGTACTATACTTTTACGCATGGTGAGTTTGCAGGAGAACTGGATGTCATTATTTCCAATACCGGCTATACCGGTGCGGGTGGCTTTGAACTTTATTTTTATCCGGAAGCAGCCATGAAGATATGGAATGCTGTATTTGAGGCAGGTGCTGAGTTTGGTATCAAGCCTATCGGCTTGGGAGCTCGTGACACGCTTCGTCTTGAAATGGGGTTCTGCCTGTATGGAAATGATCTGGATGATACGACCTCGCCTATCGAAGCCGGGTTGGGGTGGATTACCAAATTTGTAGAGGGTAAGAACTTTATCAATCGTCCGATGCTGGAGAAGCAGAAAACGGAAGGTACGGTACGTAAGCTGGTAGGCTTTGAGATGATAGACCGCGGTATCCCCCGTCATGGTTACGAATTGCAGAGCGTGAAGGGCGCTCCCATTGGCGTGGTTACTTCGGGCACGATGTCACCCACGCGTAAGGTTGGTATAGGAATGGGGTATGTAAAGCCTGAATATAGTAAGATAGGTACGGAAATTTGTATTGACATGCGCGGACGCAAGCTGAAGGCAGTGGTGGTTAAGCCGCCGTTCCGTAAAGGCTGATAAAGAAGTAACAAAAAAAGGGAATCTATATCAGATTCCCTTTTTTCTGCTTTAAAAAAACAGATTATTTCTTGCGGTTACCGTAACGGCTCATGAACTTATCAACACGACCGGCTGTGTCAACCAACTTAGACTTACCTGTATAGAACGGGTGAGAAGTGCTGGAGATTTCCAGTTTTACCAACGGATAAGTTTCGCCTTCGAACTCGATAGTTTCTTTGGTATTTACTGTAGAACGAGACAAGAACACGTCACCGTTTGACATATCTTTAAATACTACCGGGCGGTAATTTTCAGGATGAATACCTTTTTTCATTTCGATATTTGTTTTTTAATTTATATTCTGTTACTATTTTGGTAATAAATAGTGTAATGGTCTTTTTCAGAGCGCAAAGATAATGCTTTTCTATGAAATGAAAAAGGTTTTTGAAAAAAAAATCAGGAAGTTACCCGGAACTTCCTGATTTAAAAAGAGAGAGTCTTTTTATTCAAAGGTTATAGTCGCTTTGAACTCTTCCCCATGCTCTTTTGCATTAACTTGCAGGGTTTTCGGATAATCACCTTCGAATGTATAAGCAAAAGTAAAGAAACCATTGCTATTGTCCTTGTTCAGGTTTTCCGGCAGTTTACCTAAGATGCCTGTCATTGCGGCAAGCCAGTCTCCGAAATCGAACATATCAAAAATTTCGGGTGAATAGGTGGGGATTAAAAATCCGCCTTTGTTTTTTTCGGCGGTATAAGTATAAGCGGATGAATGAGTGTCATAGGCGCCCGGAGCCAAAGCCTTGTCGTTGTCATCAAATTTGTTGTCCTGATTATGGTCGTGCACATATACAGTATTGCCTTCGTTGTCTTGATAAGACTCATCGGTACAGATATGCTTGGAACCACTAATGGTAGATGTGACATTGCCGTTCTCCCATACTGCATTGCAATAAGCGGTCATTTCTCCTCCTTCATATCGGCGTACGGAAATGAGCTGGCGGGCATTGTTGTAAGTGTAACGTTGCGTAATGATGGCTTTGCCTATCTTGACTTGAAGATCGGTTGCAAGTCCGGCCGTATTGAGAGTATAGGTACATGCAATATTGCCTGTTGCTTCCAACTCTTCTCCGGGGAGATCAAAACTGATTTTCTGGTTTTCGTATTTAATGGACAGTTCTTGTGTCTTGCCGTCAATATCCACAGATAACTTGACCAACCTGTTCTTGTCATCATAGGTAAAGGTGTAGTTCATAACCCCTTCATCTCCAAAGTCGGGGATATATGTTTTAAGACGTTTCCCTGTCCGGGTCGGCGGAGTTTCGATCTTTTGCTCGGTGGTAGTTACGGTAAACGGATCTTTGCCGGTAGGAGTAATGGTAATCTCACTTTCCGTTTGCTTAATGTCCTTGATTTCGATTTTTCCGAAATCGGTTAAAGACAGAATACGCAAATCATCGGATACCGTATAGGTTCCTTCTATTATATAAATGCCGTTCGCTTCTTCGGAACGTGTTGCGATTTTTGTTTTTGTAAGTAGGGAATAGTGTTTTTCTTCGTTGAGTTCCAAAGAAATGTAGGCGGAGGTTTCAGGAAATGTCCATGTTTTGGCTACGGCCTTTATCAAATCGGCTTCGGTTGCCGGATAGGTGACGTCAGGCTCGTTTGTAGCTGCATCTTGTGTTACTGCCAGCATTATGCTTTTTGCACTTCCTGCAGAAATAGTAATGGTAGCCGGTGCGGGGGATGTTTCAGTCGTATTAGGATCTGCTTTTACGATTAATTTGTTTTTGTCTTGTGTTACTTTACACCAGTTTTGATTGGAAATTGCAGTCCAGCTGTCTTGGTTGGTCGTAACATTAATTTCATGCGATTCAGTAGCTGCGGCTGTGAAGTGCAGCGCAGTAGCGGGATCAATCGAGAGAGTGGGAGCCGGGATGGGAGGAGCGTTGTCATCGCCGCAGGAGGTCATGATACACATTAATAGCATGCTCATGTAGAAAACTTTGTTTTTCATAATGTAGATTTTGTTTGTAAGTTTATAAATTAGGGAGCATCTTTTTTACGGTATTTTACAAATTTAATATATTTTTGCATTAAACACAAGCAAAAAGCCGTTTTTTTTATCGAATGTGTTGATAGATGGATATCTTTGCGGAATAATTGTATAAACTAATATGAGGAAAGTTACTTTTTTATTTTCTTTTTGTTTCTGCGTTATAGTGGCGGTAGCCCAGAACACAGAACGTAAGCTGTATAGTATAGCTTTTTATAATCTTGAGAATTTGTTTGATACCATTCATGATGCAGGTAAAAACGATCATGATTTTTTGCCTGATGGCAGTTATCAGTGGACAACGAAGAAATACGAATCTAAACTGCATAATTTGTCGATGGTGCTGGGTTCGTTGTCGCGAAATCTGGTTCCCGAAGGTCCGGCTGTTATTGGTGTGGCAGAAGTGGAGAACCACAGGGTGCTGACGGATCTCGTCAGTCAGCCGGCCATTTCCAATTATAAGTTTATTCATTATGAAGGACCTGACAAACGAGGCATCGACTGTGCGTTGCTGTATGACCCGCAGCAGTTCACCGTTACAAATTCCAAGTTGATACTCTCCATCCCGTTTGAGGGGGATACGGTGCACCTGACGCGTGGATTTCTGATTGTAGACGGTCGGTTGGCTGATGAGCGTGTGTGTGTCATCGTAAATCATTGGCCTTCTCGTGGTGCAAAATCACCGGTGCGCGTGCATGCTGCCAAGCAGGTGAAAGCACTTACAGACTCTTTGCTGCGTGAAGATAAGAAGTTGAAACTTTTTGTAATGGGGGATATGAACGATGACCCTATGGATGAAAGCATGCAGACTTTGGGAGCACGCAAGTACATCTCGGGAATGAAAGCAAAACAGTTCTATAATCCTTGGTGGAAAACCCTGGAGGATAAGGGAGTGGGAACCTTGCTTTATCGGGGTAAATGGAATTTGTTCGATCAGATTGTGCTGTCAAGACCACTGGTAAAAACAAAAAAAGGATTGCGTTATGACCATAATGAAGTCTTTATCCGCGATTATCTGATACAGCAGGATGGTAAATACAAAGGCTCACCTTTACGTACTCATGGCGGACGTGTGTGGCTGAACGGTTATAGCGATCACTTGCCTACGATTATCTATTTGAAAAAATAATATATAATAATGTGTAAATAGGGGGCCGGAAAGCAAACTTGCTTTCCGGCTTTTTTGTTTATGAGGTTGAGAATGCAAAAGGCAGTAACGGGCAGACAGATGCAAAAGCATTGTAATATGGAGATTACAATATTCTGTTAATTCAAGCCAATAGCTTTAAAATAGAATAGATTTGATAGATAAATAGAGATATTTTATTCTTCTCTCGTTCTTCTTTTTAAAGGATAATGCTTACTTTTGCGTAGAATTTTAATTCACTAACAATAAACTTTAAACAAAATGGTTAATTACAAAGATTTAGGCCTTGTAAACACAAGAGAAATGTTTGCTCGCGCTATCAAGGGTGGATATGCGATCCCTGCATTCAACTTCAATAACATGGAACAGATGCAGGCTATCATCAAGGCTGCAGTTGAGACTAAGTCTCCGGTTATCCTTCAGGTTTCTAAGGGCGCTCGTCAGTATGCTAACGCTACTTTGTTGCGTTATATGGCTCAGGGTGCTGTGGAATATGCTAAGGAACTGGGCTGCAAACATCCTGAAATTGTTCTTCACCTTGACCATGGAGATACTTTCGAAACTTGCAAAAGCTGTATTGACTCAGGTTTCTCCTCAGTAATGATTGACGGTTCACATCTTCCATATGAAGAAAATGTTGCTTTGACAAAGAAGGTTGTTGAGTATGCTCACCAATTCGATGTTACAGTAGAAGGCGAACTTGGCGTATTGGCTGGTGTAGAGGATGAAGTATCTGCAGAGCACCACACATATACTAACCCCGAAGAAGTTATTGACTTTGCTACCCGTACAGGTTGCGATTCTTTGGCTATTTCTATCGGTACTTCTCATGGTGCATACAAATTTAAACCTGAACAATGCCACATAGATCCTGCGACAGGCCGTCTGGTTCCTCCTCCTTTGGAATTTGCTGTATTGGATGCTGTGATGGAGAAACTCCCGGGATTCCCTATCGTACTTCATGGTTCTTCTTCAGTACCTCAGGAAGAAGTTGACACAATCAACCAATTCGGTGGTAAGCTGGAAGCTGCTATCGGTATTCCGGAAGATCAGTTGCGTAAAGCTGCTAAGTCTGCTGTTTGTAAAATCAATATCGACTCAGACTCTCGTTTGGCTATGACTGCTGCTGTTCGTAAGGTATTTGCTGAAAAACCGGCTGAATTCGACCCGCGTAAATACTTGGGCCCGGCTCGTGACAATATGGAAAAACTTTACAAGCACAAAATCATCAACGTGCTTGGCTCGGAAAACAAATTGGCTCAATTGGACTAATAGCGTTATCTGATTATAAAAATAGCCCTTGCAATGGAAAATATTGCAAGGGCTACTTTTTTTAGGGGGAAGGAGTGTAATCTCAATCTTACAGCTCAATAACCAATGATTCACGCGGCTGCATTTTCAATTCTTTACCGAAGATGATGGCTTTTCCAGTCAGGATATCTTTACCCTGCTGTTTTTCTTTCAGTATTTCTTTATAGAACTTTAAAGGAACAACGGTCTCTGCATTCGTGCCATTCAGCATCACAAATACGGTTTTACCTTCGTGCTGGCGGGCGTAGGCATATACGCCATTCTGTACCATAAATTGGGTCATGCTGCCTTTAGCAATCACATCGTTGCCTTTACGCCAGTTCAGTATGGTTTTATAAAAGTTGTAACAGTCGTTTTGAATTGCACTGCGGCCTTTGGCTGTAAGTGCTGTCTCTTGGTCATCGGCCCAGCCACCGGGGAAATCCTTACGGACGTAACCGTCGCTTTTATTCTTTACCCCGTTCATCATAATTTCCGTTCCGTAATATAATTGTGGAATACGTCGGGTTGTGAGCAATAGAGTAGAGGCCTGCTTCAACATTGGGAGATTATCGCCTTCACCTAAGAAGCGGTCAGTATCATGGTTCTCAATAAAAGCAAGCACTGATTCCGGATTCGGATATAGAAAATCATATACGAAGCTATTATATACTCGGTCAAGCCCTTTAAACCAAGTTTCCGTTTCTTCTGTTTTAGCAATATTTATTTTGTCGAAGAAACTAAAATCCATTACTGTTTTCAGATTACTGTTTTTAGGAGCGGACAATTTGGAGTCTTTTTGCCACCAGGCAGTGTATGCCGGTTCGGTAACCCATGTTTCACCTACGGTGTTGTAGTTGGGATATTCTTCATTCAGTTCTTTCATCCAATTGCTCATGGCATCATAGTCGGCGTACGGATAAGTATCCATACGGATCCCGTCTATGTTGGCATATTCGATCCACCAGAAACTGTTCTGGACGAGGTAGCGGTAAACATGCGGATTTTTTTGATTGAGATCGGGCATGGCAGTTACGAACCAGCCATCGTTCATCTGGCTAAAATCATACTTCGATGCGTACGGATCTACATGAGGAGTCAGCTTGAAGGAAGTCTGTACGAAGTTCTTCTCATGGTCGGGGTTGTTGAACCAGTCTTTGCAAGGCATATCCTTTATCCACACATGTTCTACGCCACAGTGGTTGAAAATCATATCCATTACGATTTTGATGCCGCGCGCATGAGACTTTTCTATGAGTTGCTTATATTCTTCATTGGTTCCGAAACGGGGGTCTACTTTATAATAATCGGTAGTGGCATAGCCATGATAAGAACCTCCCGTCATGTTGTTTTCCAATACCGGAGTAAACCATAAGGCTGTCACACCCAAATCCGAGAAATAGTCTAAGTGTTGTTCAATACCGGCGAGATCACCGCCATGGCGGGCATTCGGATCGTTGCGATCTACTTTATATTCCGCCATACCCGCTATCTGGTCATTATCAGGATTGCCATTGGCAAAACGGTCGGGCATTAACAGGTAAAGGGCATCAGACGCGTCGAAGCCTTTATGTTCGCATCCTTTCTTGGTACGTGCTTTTAACTCATACGATTTAACAAGCTTTTTCTTGCCTTGTGTAAAGGTAAGTGTCATCTTGCCCGGCTTCACTTCTTTATCCAGTTTTAGATAGACCAGCAGATAATTGTTACTTTCCAACTTGACAGTACTGTTTAGTGACACACCGGGATAGTCGACGGATACCGCTGCATTGCCAATGTCTTCACCATACACCATCAGCTGAAGCTCCGGATTTTGCATTCCGGTATACCAAAACGGTGGTTCGATTTTGTTTACATTCATAGCTGCATACATACTGAGGGATAGTAGGAGCGCCCCCAAAATGGAGAATACTTTTTTCATGATATTAGCTTTTCATTGTTTTCAGCGCTAATTTAAAACAAATAGCGGAGAAAGCTTATGCTCCTCCGCTATTATTCAGTATGTATGTTATGCAAACGTTTTCAGGCTACATCAAGAATCCCAACAGAATACCGGCTGCTACTGCAGAACCGATAACACCTGCTACGTTCGGACCCATAGCATGCATCAGCAGATAGTTGGTCGGATCGTATTCCAGACCTATTACCTGAGAAATACGTGCGGAGTCGGGCACTGCAGATACGCCTGCATTACCAATCAGTGGATTGATCTTGTTGCCTTTCTTCAGGAAAATATTGAATATCTTCACAAAGATTACGCCAGATGCAGTAGCAATAATAAATGACAATGCTCCGAGACCAAAGATTAGAATTGAATCGAGTGTCAGGAACTCGGAGGCTTGAGTAGAAGCACCTACTGTCAAACCGAGCAGAATTGTAATGGTATCGATTAGCGGTCCACTGGCTGTATTGGCCAAACGACGTGTTACACCACTTTCTTTCAATAGGTTACCAAAGAACAGCATGCCCAGCAGAGGCAAACCGGACGGAACGAGGAAACAAGTAAGTAGCAGACCTACTATCGGGAACATTACTTTTTCCGTATGAGAAACAACACGTGGAGGTTTCATACGGATAAGACGTTCGTGTTTGGTTGTCAGCAGACGCATAATGGGCGGTTGGATCACCGGTACTAATGCCATATAAGAATATGCTGATACAGCAATAGCACCCATTAAGTTCGGAGCCAGTTTAGATGACAGGAAGATAGCCGTCGGACCGTCAGCACCACCGATAATACCGATGGCACCTGCTTGCATAGGATCAAAGCCGATGGCAAGTGCGAGCATATAGGCACCAAAGATACCGAACTGTGCAGCTGCACCGACCAACATCAGTTTGGGGTTGGAAATCAAGGCGGAGAAGTCTGTCATGGCACCGATGCCCAAAAAAATGAGCGGTGGGTACCATCCGGAGGTCACTCCCTGATATAGGATGTTAAGTACAGAACCCTCTTCATAGATACCGACTTTCAATCCGGCCTCCATGTTGAAAGGAATATTACCGATCAGCATACCGAAACCGATAGGAATCAGTAACATCGGCTCAAATTCCTTGGCTACAGCCAAGTATATGAAGAATAAACCTACCAAAATCATTACCACATGTCCTACCGTTGCATTGGCAAAACCTGTATAAGTCCAGAAGTCGGCAAGGTTGTTTCCTAAAAATGTGATAAATTCTCCCATATTATTCAATAATTACAAGGTCAGTACCTTCGAGTACGGATTCTCCTTTACTTACATTAATAGCGGTAATCTTACCGTCTTTGTCGGCATTGATGTTGTTTTCCATTTTCATGGCTTCCAAGATAATGACAACCTGTCCTTTCTTCACTGTATCGCCAACATTGACTTTGATGTCAAGAATAACACCGGGGAGCGGAGATTTCACTCCAGATTTACCGCTTGAAGCGGCGGCAGGTTTTACAACCGGAGCGGTCGGAGCTGCCGGAGCTGTGGTAACAGGACGCGCCACTGGCTTGACAACAACTTTCGGGGCTTTCTCCATTTCAACATTATAAGGAGTACCGTTCACTTCTACGTGGGCGATATTATCTTCAATATCTCCAATGGTAACTTTGTATACGTTACCGTTGATCTTATATTTATATTCTTTCATCGTTTTATTTTTATTAAAGGTGACTTTACTTTCTCTGAGGAGTTTCACGCAGCGTGTAAATCTTTGAACTCCATGGCGAATAACTGCGTTTCACACGTGTAATGGTAAGTACGGTGTCTTCCACATCGTGTACATCACTTTGGAATTCGTGCATAGCCATGGAAATGGCGGCGAACACTTCTCCCGGAGCCTGCCCCAGTTGCTTTTCTTTTGCTTCTTTTTTGTCGGTGATGCCTTTAACCCGCATAGCATTGCGCTTGCTGAGGTTGACAGATATCTTACCTACAATTTTGAAAGAAATATAAAGAAGAATCAATCCGCTGAACACTACGCTCATGGCAGAAATTGCCATACCGATACCTGCGCTGTCATGTTCTTCAAACTTTTCCATTTTGGCATTGCTATTAATGGTCTTGTTGTTGGTGCTCGGAGTAACGTATTGGTCTTCACTTCCGCCTTTTACTTCCCATTCCTGGCCGGCATCACTGATGCGTGCATAAGATTGGTTTGCCTTTAATATGCCGGCAGGCACGACAATCTGGTCAAGCAGTTTTTTACCGGAGTCGTATAAACCGATCCAATTGGCATTTAGATTGTCTAACTTGAAGTTGGTATGGAAAGTACCGCGATTAGGCTCGCCATCCGCCCAAAACAGTGCATGCTGACGGGGTTTTACTAAAGTCAGCACATCGCCTTTGGGGATGAAATAGGTAGCGGTATCTCCCGGCTGGCTGCTGAATTTCAGATAGCAACCTGCAAGGTCGGCGCTGCCATATGACTTATTGAATATTTCAATCCATGCGCTATGTACACCGTAGTCATCTTGAAAGTTGCTTTCGTTGTTGATAAGCACTTCATTCAGCAACAGTTTAGAGTTTGTCTCCCTTTCTCCGCAGGAAGAACAGAACCCCAGCACCAGCATCAATGAAAGGAATATTCCGATTTTTGTTTTATTCATAAATTTGAGTTTTAGTTTTTTAATTCTCAACTTTCAATTCTCAATTTTTAAAGAGGAATATTACCATGCTTTTTCGCCGGATTGGACAATTTCTTGGTTTGCAGTTGTTGCAGGGCGCGGATAATGCGGAAGCGTGTATTACGCGGTTCGATAACATCATCAATATAGCCATACTTGGCTGCATTGTAAGGATTAGCAAATAATTTGGTATATTCAGCTTCTTTTTCAGCCAAGAATTGAGCGGGATTCTCTTGCTCTTTGGCTTCACGAGCATACAGAACTTCGACAGCTCCTGCGCCACCCATTACGGCGATTTCGGCAGTAGGCCATGCGTAGTTCATGTCGCCGCGAAGTTGCTTACAACTCATTACGATGTGTGAACCTCCGTAAGACTTACGCAGAGTGATGGTAACCTTGGGCACAGTAGCTTCACCGTAAGCATACAGCAATTTAGCGCCATGCAGGATAACGCCGTTGTATTCCTGACCTGTTCCGGGAAGGAAGCCCGGTACGTCTACCAAAGATACGATAGGAATATTGAAAGCATCGCAGAAGCGAACAAAACGTGCACCCTTGCGGGAAGCGTTGCTGTCGAGTACGCCTGCCAGATATTTAGGCTGGTTGGCTACGATACCCACTGATTGTCCGTTGAAACGGGCAAAACCGATGATGATATTTTTGGAATAATCTTTCTGGATTTCAAGGAATTCGCCGTTATCAACGATAGCACCGATAACTTCATACATATCGTACGGTTTATTCGGATTGTCAGGAATTATCTCATTCAAGGAGTCCTCCAAACGGTCAATAGGATCTGTGCAATCTGTGTAAGGAGCTTCTTCCAAATTGTTCTGAGGAATATAACTCAAGAGCTTGCGGATTAAAGCTAACCCTTCTTCTTCTGTTTGGGCTGTGAAATGAGTTACACCGGATTTGGTGGAGTGCACACTTGCGCCGCCCAGATTTTCCTGACTAACATCTTCACCAGTCACTGTCTTCACAACTTTAGGTCCGGTAAGGAACATATAAGAAGTTCCTTCCATCATCAGCGTAAAGTCAGTCAGGGCAGGAGAATATACGGCGCCACCGGCACAAGGACCAAAGATTCCGGAAATCTGAGGGATAACGCCGGAAGCGAGAATATTACGTTGGAAAATTTCCGCATAACCTGCCAAAGCGTTGATACCTTCTTGAATACGTGCACCACCTGAGTCATTGATACCGATACAGGGAGCTCCCATTTTCATTGCCTGATCCATGATCTTGCAAATCTTCAGAGACATGGTTTCTGACAAAGAACCGGCAGAAACTGTGAAATCTTGTGCAAAGATATAAACCAAACGCCCTTCGATAGTACCGCAGCCCGTTACTACACCGTCACCGGGATAGTGCTTCTTTTCCATACCGAAGTTTGTGCATCTGTGTTCAACGAACATATCCATTTCTTCGAAACTTCCTTCATCGAGTAACATAGCTATACGCTCGCGAGCTGTATATTTGCCTTTCTCATGTTGCTTTGCAATCGCTTTTTCACCACCACCAAGGCGCGCAGCTGTACGGCGGTCGATAAGCTCTTTAATTTTCTCAAGTTGATTACTCATGTTCTTTATTTATGATTTATGATTTCGGAATTATTATTTCACGGGTTTCTGATTTATGCAGTATAAATCTTACTCTCCTTTTTCACAAAGCTCTGTCAATACACCGAGTGTGGATTTCGGGTGTAAGAATGCGATGTTCAATCCTTCAGCACCTTTACGGGGTGCTTTGTCGATAAGGCGAATACCTTTTTCTTCGATTTCGGCAAGTCCGTTAGCTACTCCGTCCTCTACGGCAAATGCTAAGTGATGCATACCGCCATTTCCATTGTTCTTCTCAATGAACTTTGCAATAGTACTTTCGGGCGAAGTGGGTTCCAACAATTCAATTTTCACGTCGCCTACTTTAAGGAAAGCAGTTCTTACTTTTTGATCCTCTACGGTTTCAATGTTGTAGCATTTCAAACCTAATACATTTTCGTAGTACGGAAGGGCTTCTTCTATGCTTTTTACAGCGATGCCCAAGTGTTCAATGTGTGAAATCTTCATAACTCTTTTTATTAATGTTGGTATTCTATTCTTAAATTAGGATATAAAACAGCACAAAGAAAGGGATTTCTGCTTGAATAAAGAAATTTTTCGCCAATTAATTATAAGAGGTTTTTTCTTAAAAATGATTTTATGATTAGTACAATCTTCTGTTATATTCTGAGTTTGTAGGAGTTGGTTTTTTGTAAAAAAGAGATTCAAAAGCATTTTTTGTTATATCTTTGTCAGTCGAAATACAATCAGACAAATATTATGTCACATTTAGCTCCCCTGATTGCCGATTTGGCATTGATACTGATTTGCGCCGGAATAATGACGCTTTTATTTAAAAAACTGAAACAGCCATTGGTTTTAGGTTATGTTGTTGCAGGTTTTTTGGCAAGCCCGCACATGGCTTATACTCCTTCGGTAATGGATACGGCAAATATACAGACTTGGGCGGATATTGGTGTTATTTTCTTACTGTTTGCCTTAGGGCTGGAGTTCAGTTTTAAGAAGATAGTGAAGGTAGGTGGCGCTGCTATTATTGCCGCTTGTACTATTATATTCTGTATGATATTGTTGGGTGTTGCAGTCGGTACGGCTTTCGGGTGGAAACGCATGGACTGCATTTTTTTGGGTGGTATGATAGCCATGTCCTCCACCACTATTATATATAAAGCTTTTGATGATTTAGGCATACGCAAAAAGCAGTTTACCGGTTTAGTGCTTAGCGTGCTGATCTTGGAGGATATTCTTGCCATTGTTTTGATGGTAATGTTGTCCACTATGGCAGTCAGTCATAATTTTGAAGGAACGGAAATGTTGGGCAGCATAGCGAAGTTGCTGTTTTTTCTGATATTATGGTTTGTGGTCGGTATCTATATAATTCCTGTCCTGCTGAAAAAATGCCGTAAGCTAATGAGTGAGGAAACCTTGCTGATTGTTTCGCTGGGCCTCTGTTTCGGCATGGTGGTTCTTGCCGCTCATACGGGATTCTCTGCGGCATTCGGTGCTTTTATTATGGGATCCATTCTTGCTGAGACGGTAGAGGCGGAGAGCATTGAACGTCTGGTCAAGCCGGTAAAAGATTTGTTTGGTGCAATCTTTTTTGTTTCTGTCGGTATGATGGTAGATCCCTTGATGATAGTGGAATATGGCGGTCCTATCATTGTAATCACTTTAGCGGTTATCATCGGACAGTCTTTGTTCGGTACGTTAGGAGTGTTGCTTGCCGGGCAGCCGTTAAAGACCGCCATGCAGTGTGGTTTCAGTTTGACACAGATTGGTGAATTTGCCTTTATTATCGCTTCTTTGGGAGTTTCTCTGCATGTGACAAGTCATTTCCTTTATCCTATTGTAGTGGCTGTGTCTGTGATTACTACTTTCCTTACTCCTTATATGATTCGCTTTGCCGAGCCTGCCTCTAATTTTGTTGATACGCATTTGCCGGAGAGATGGCAGAAGTTTTTGTTGCATTATGCTTCCGGTTCGCAAACTGTGAATCACGAAAGTTTATGGAAAAAATTGATACTTGCTCTGTTGCGTATTACTGTGGTTTATTCCATTGTGAGTATAGCGGTGATAGCAGTTGCTTTCCGTTTTCTTGTGCCGTTTTTTAGAGAAAATCTACCGGGCATTTGGGGGCCTTTGTTGGCAGCTTTGGTCATTATTCTGTTTATTTCTCCTTTTCTCCGGGCCATTATGATTAAGAAGAATCATTCGGTGGAGTTTGTTACGTTGTGGCGTGATAGTCGGGGAAATCGCGCTCCGTTGGTGGCCACTATCGTACTTCGAATTCTGTTGGCGGTGTCTTTCGTAATGTTTGTCATAGCCGGGCTGTTTAAGCTGTCGGTCGGTTTAGTCTTTGGCGTAGCGGTATTATTGGTTGTGGTGATGATACTGTCCCGCCAGTTGAAACGCCAGTCTATAATGATTGAGCGTACTTTCTTTCAGAATCTGCGTTCGAGAGAACTGCGGGCTGAATATCTGGGTGAGAAGAAGCCGGAGTATGCCGGCCGTTTACTTTCCCGCGATTTGCATTTGACGGATTATGAGATACCGGGTGAATCGGCATGGGCAGGTAAGACACTGGCGGAGCTGAATTTTGGTAAACGTTATGGAGTGCATGTCGTTTCTATTCTTCGTGGACGTAAGCGGATAAATATTCCCGGAGCTTCGGTGCGTCTTTTCCCTCAGGACAAGATACAGGTTATTGCTACCGATGAAGAATTGACCGTGTTTGGAGAAGAAATGAATAAGATTTCAACGGTCGATGCCGATGCGATAGAAAAAAGTGAGACGATCTTGCGCCAGTTACGCATAGACGCAAATTCTCCTTTCTTGGGAAAAACCTTGAAAGAAGCAGGTATCCGGGAAAAATACCATTGTCTGATTGCCGGTGTGGAACGGGGAGAAGAAACGTTACACGCTCCTGATGTGCATGAGCCTTTTGTGGAGGGGGATGTGGTATGGATTGTTGGCGAAAGTGTTGATGTGTACAAATTGGTTGGTGAAAATGATGAAAATGTCGACCTATAATATTAAAAGAACAATTATCTTTGTTCTGTAAATATAAACTAAAAAAGAATATCATGAAAAGCGATCCGAAAGAATGTCTGTATTGCCAGAATAATGAAACGTTGCATAATCTGATGATTGAGATTGCGCAACTCAGTGTGTCACGTGTTTTTCTTTTTAAGGAACAAACTTATCGCGGGCGTTGCCTTGTGGCTTATAAGGACCATGTAAATGACTTGAATGAGTTGAGTGATGAAGAGCGTAATGCCTTTATGTCAGATGTGGCCCGCGTGACTCGCGCTATGCAGAAAGCGTTTAATCCTGAGAAAATTAACTATGGCGCGTACTCGGATAAGTTGTCTCATCTCCATTTCCATTTAGCGCCGAAGTATGTTGATGGTCCTGATTATGGCGGTATTTTCCAAATGAATCCGGGAAAAGTGTATCTGACAGACGCTGAATACCAAGAACTGATTGAAGCGGTGAAGAGAAATCTTTGATGTGTGATCGGGATGTGTCCCAATGATAGCTGAATTTCATTGGGACAACTTTCTAATTATTCAAATCTTATTCAGAATCTTATCCATTACCCAGTTTGTCAGTGTTGCGCTTTCGCCGTCGCAACTACAAGTCGATTTGCCAAGCAGGTGGTCTACGACGGCTTGGATAAGTGGCTGCTGAACATAAACGGGGTTTTCAACGGGTATCTCTTCTCTTCCTTTTTCTGTGTGTAGTGCTATGGGGTCATAAGTAAACACAGAGAAGCATATCATACCTTTGTCTCCGATAATTTCGATGCGGTCTTCTCGTGCAGATTCATGGGCGACGAAACACCATGAGCCACTGCCTACCAACCCGCTGTCAAATTGAAAACAGGCACTGAGGGTGTCTTCTGCAGGATAGAGCCCGCCGCGGTTGCTCTTATATCCGTTAGCTTCAAGAATATAGCCGAACATATCTTGCAGTATGTCTATCTGGTGCGGAGCTAAGTCGTAGAAATAGCCGCCACCGGCGATATCGGGTTGTACACGCCAAGGCAGGTTCTCCTTGTTGTAATCCAAATCGCGGGGAGGTTGGGCAAATCGGATTTGTATATTAATGATGTTTCCGATGGCTCCTTCTTCTACCAGTGACTTTACTTTCAGGAAATAAGGAAGGTAGCGGCGATAATAGGCCACAAAGCAGGGGACGCCGGTCTCTTGAGAAACGCGGTTGATACGGCAGCACTCCTCATAGGTCACTGCCATTGGCTTTTCTATGTATACGGGTTTGCCGGCTTTCATGGACATTATGGCGTATGTGGCATGGGAAGAGGGTGGGGTAGCGATATATACAGCATTCACCTCTTCGTCATTAATCAGCTCTTGTGCATCATTGTACCATTTGGCAATGCCTCTTTCCTTGGCATATGCCTTGGCTTTGGAAATGTCCCGGCTCATTACAGCCACTACTTCGGAGTGTTCAATCTTCTGAAAGGCAGGTCCGCTTTTGTATTTGGTTACCTCTCCACAACCGATAAATCCCCATTTTATTATTTTCTCATTCATACTTGTATTCTATTCTTCAAAGTCGAAATCAAAGTCAAAGTCGTCCATGAATTCCGGTGCGGTGAAATCTTCCAGTTCACGACGATCTTTTTTGGTGGGACGGCCTGTCCCTTTAGCGCGGTTGATAAAACCGCTGACCTTACTCATCTCCAATAATTCGTATTGATCCGGAGTCGTTATGTTTTCCATCATTTCGGGAACGAGTTTGGCTCCTACGCGCTTTTCGATGGTTTGCAATACTTTAAACGAATAGGTCACCGGAGGTTTTCGTACTTGTATTACGTCTCCCGGTTTTATTGTCCGGGCTGCCTTTGCCAATGCACCGTTGATGCTGATACGCCCTTTCTTGCAGGCTTCGGCAGCAATTGTACGTGTCTTGAATATGCGTACAGCCCACATCCATTTGTCTATTCTTGCTTCGCTCATTTTTTATTAAACTGATTCATTGTAATATCGATACCGGCAAGGCAGAAGCTTTTAATGATTTCGCCGGCCATTTTCAGACGTTCATCCATTGTTTTCCAGTCCTCATCTGTGAAATGTCCCAAGACAAAATCCACCTGTCCGCCGCGGGGAAAGTCGTTGCCGATGCCAAAACGCAGGCGGGCGTAGTTCTGAGTGCCCAATGTGGCTGCGATGTGCTTCAGACCGTTATGACCGGCATCGCTTCCTTTACCTTTCAGGCGTAGAGTGCCGAAAGGTAATGCCAGGTCGTCCACCACTATCAACACGTTCTCCAGTGGAATGTTTTCCTTTTGCATCCAGTAGCGCACCGCATTTCCGCTCAGGTTCATGAAAGTGGAGGGCTTCAGTAATATCAGTTGCCTGCCTTTGATTGACAATGTTGTGGTGAACCCGTAACGTCCGTCCTTAAAAGCTGTTCCGGCTTCTTTGGCTAAAGCGTCTGCTACCATGAAACCTATGTTGTGACGGGTTTCATGATATTCGGGACCGATATTGCCTAACCCTACGATTAGATATTTCATTGTTTCAGATTATTACTTTAATGATAAATTAAGATAAATGAGGAACGCGGATTATCGCAGTTGCCCGCGGATATGAAATCTGCGTCGTCTGCGTTAATCCGCGTTCCGGAATATCGTTCTTTCTTGCTAAGAAAGCACTGATTAGTTGTTTGCAGCAGCTGCCGCAGCACCTCTTGCTGCACGAGTCAGCTTAACAGCGCATACAACGGCTTCTTTAGCGTTCAACAGTTCCAATCCTTCATAGCTCAATTCGCCAACTTTTACTGTTTTACCCAATCCCAGGTGAGATACATTGACAACCAGTCTTTCCGGAATAGCGTTGTACAAAGCTCTAACTTTCAGCTTACGCATTTGCAGAGTCAGTTTACCACCGGCTTTCACACCTTCAGCCAGACCTTCCATTTGTACGGGAACTTCCATAACGATAGGCTTAGCTTCGTCAATCTGATAGAAGTCAACGTGCAGGATAGTATCTTTTACCGGGTGGAATTGGATATCTTTCAAGATAGCGTTTACTTTTTTGCCATCGATAACCAAGTCAACCACGTAGATGTGCGGAGTGTAGACCAAGTTGCGCAGACCTTCTGCCGGTACAGTGAAATGAACATTTTCACCTGCTCCGTAGAGTACGCAAGGTACACCGTTGTCTTTACGAATAGCTTTCAAAGCTCTTGCTTGTTCCGAAGAACGTTCTGCAATAGTTCTTGCAGTTCCTTTTACTTCAATTGATTTCATTTCTTAAAATTTTGTGTTACTCTAAATTAAGTAGATTATTGCTTAATTCACCATCACACGATGTGGTTCACCACACGATGTTGCAAAAAGCGGTGCAAAAGTACAGCTTCTTTTTGAATTATCAAAAGGTTGCCCTTTAAAAATCAATATCTATTTTAATTTCCCCGTCAAGTGGAGAGCCTTTTTCCTCCTGCTCTGTCGTCGGTTGTTCGCTGTCGGGTAAGTTTTCATTGTCATTATGACGTACATAACTTCCTTGCTGCTCTTGAATGAAGCCAATGGCTTGCTGCAGACCGTTCATGAATTTCTCAAAATCTTCTTTGTACAAAAAGATTTTGTGTTTTTCGAAACTTACTTGCGAGTCATCTCCTTCACCCATTACTACTTTCTTGCTTTCGGTAATGGCAAGAAACATTTCATCCTTTCTGTTTTTCTTAACATCCAAATAATAGATGCGCTTACCTGCTTTGATGGATTGGGAAAATACAATCTCTTTGTCGTTCACATCCAGCCCACTTTTCTTTTTTAAGTCTTCCATATTTTAGCTATCTTGTTGTAATCGGGGTCAAAATTGACGATTTTTTTTAAACTGTCAAAAGAAAAAGCCCGGATAATGATTATCTGCATTAAAAAATGTGATTTATTTATGTAAACTCATTAAAAATATCTACTTTTGCCCCTCGTTAAAACATCAGTATTTACTTTAGTTATGATAAACAGAGTTCTTATTCGTCTTAAAATTATACAAATTGTATACGCTTATTATCAAAATGGCAGTAAAAATTTAGATGCTGCGGAGAAAGAATTATTCTTCAGCCTTTCCAAAGCATACGATCTTTACAATTATCTGCTTATGCTGATGATAGCATTGACGAACTACGCACAAAAGCGCCTTGATACGGCAAAAGCCAAGTTGGCTCCTACAGCCGAGGAGTTGTATCCGAATATGAAATTCGTTGAAAACAAATTTATTTCCCAATTAGAAGTAAACAAGCAACTGACGGAGTTTATCTCCAATCAGAAACGTACTTGGGCGAATGATGAGGATTTTGTCAAGGGACTGTATGAAAAGATTATAGCTTCCGATATATATAAGGAATATATGGCTTCTTCCGAAGATACGTATGAAGAAGATCGTGAATTATGGAGGAAGATTTATAAGACATTCATTTTCAATAACGAGGAACTCGATGTGCTGCTCGAAGACCAAAGCCTTTATTGGAACGATGATAAAGAGATTGTTGATACGTTCGTTTTGAAGACCATCAAACGCTTTGATGAGAAGAATGGCGCTAATCAACCCTTGTTGCCCGAATTTAAGGATGAGGAAGATCGAGATTTTGCCCGTCGCCTGTTCCGTCGTTCCATCCTGAATTGCGATTATTATCGTCATCTCATCAGTGAGAATACACGCAACTGGGATTTGGATCGTGTGGCTTTTATGGACGTAGTCATTATGCAATGTGCATTAGCCGAAATATTGAGTTTCCCGAACATTCCGGTCAGCGTTTCGTTGAATGAGTATGTGGATATTGCCAAAGTGTACAGCACCACTAAAAGCGGGAGCTTTGTCAATGGTACATTGGACGGAATAGTTAAGGAATTAAAAAAAGAGGGGAAGTTGTCGAAAAACTGATACCTTTGTTGAATAATAAAAACTAAAACGGAATATTTATGAATTTAATGACTGTATTCTTTCTGCAAGCTCCTGCTGCAGGCCCGGACGGAAGTATGATGTGGATTATGCTGATAGCCATGTTCGCTATCATGTATTTCTTTATGATTCGTCCGCAAAATAAGAAGCAAAAAGAAATAGCAAATTTTCGTAAGTCTCTTCAGGTGAACCAGAAGGTTATTACTGCCGGTGGTATTCATGGTATCATCAAGGAAATTAACGATAATGATGTAGTATTGGAAATCGCTTCTAACGTTAAAATCCATATTGACAAGAATTCTATTTTTGCCGCAGCTGCTGACGCAAACAGTAGCCAGGTTTCTAAATAAGTAGATGTGAGCCTATGTTTGATCGTAGGAACATAAGACGTATTTATTTGAATATAACAGAGAAAACAAAGGACTTTCTGCTCAGTGATAAGAGCAGGGAGTTCTTTGTTTTTTTATTTTTCTTCTTTGTAGCCGGAGGCTTTTGGCTGTTACAGACATTGAATAACGATTATGAAGCCGAGTTCTCCATCCCGGTACGTCTGCGTGGAGTGCCTAACAATACGATGATAACTTCAGAACCGGCTTCCGAACTCCGGATTAAGGTGAAGGATAAAGGAACGGTTCTCCTTAATTATATGTTGGGAAAAAGTTTCTATCCGATTTCCCTCGACTTCTCTGATTATAAAGATGCCGGCAATCATGTGCGGGTGTACGCTTCTCAATTTGAGAAGAAGGTGTTGAGCCAGTTGAGTGTCTCAACGCGCTTGCTTTCCATGAAGCCGGATACGCTGGAGTACATTTATGCAACCGGAGTGTCCAAGCTGGTCCCCGTAAAATTGGCGGGAACGGTCAGTGCCGGTCGCCAGTATTATTTGTCGGATACGGTTTTCAGTCCGGATTCGGTTCTGGCATATGCGCCGGAGGGCGTATTAGATACGATAACTGCTGCCTATACACAGCATGTTGAACTGGAGAATATTTCGGACACATTGAAGCAGCAGGTCTCTTTACTTACCCGGAGGGGAGTGAAATTTGTGCCGGCTTCTATTGAGATGATGCTTCCGGTAGATATTTATACAGAGAAGACGGTGGAGGTGCCGTTGCATGGCATAAACTTCCCGGCCGATAAAGTGTTGCGTGCTTTCCCGTCCAAGGTTCAGGTCACTTTTCAGGTGGGGCTTAGCCGCTTCCGTCAGATAACGGCGGATGATTTCCATATGAATGTTTCCTACGAGGAGTTGTTGCGGTTGGGTTCGGACAAGTACACAGTAAAGCTGAAGAATGTTCCTGAAGGAGTGAGTCAGGTGCGCTTTAATCCGGAGCAAGTCGACTTTCTCATAGAACAGATAACTTCTCATTATGACCATTAGGATAGGTATAACCGGCGGCATTGGCAGCGGCAAAAGCGTTGTATCCCGACTGCTGGAAGTGATGGGAATACCTGTCTATATTTCCGATGTGGAGACCAAGCAACTTATGATGACTGACACTTGCATCCGCAGTGAGTTGACTTTCTTGTTGGGCAAAGAGGCATATGCCGGCGGAGCATTGAATAAACCCTTGCTCGCTTCCTACCTTTTCGGCAGTCCCGGACATGCCCGGCAAATTAACGGAATTATTCATCCGCGTGTGAAAGAAGATTTCAGGCAATGGCTTCGGCGGCGTGCAACCTGTTCTATGGCAGGTATTGAGTCTGCTATTCTGATAGAGGCGGGATTTGCAGGTGAAGTGGATGTGGTTGTTATGGTCTATGCTCCCGAAGAAATACGGGTGCAACGCGCCATGAAACGGGATGCTTCCTCGCGTGAACTGATAGAAAAGCGTATCCGCAGCCAAATGAGTGATGAAGAAAAGCGCGAACAGGCAGATTTTGTGATAGTGAATGATGGTGAAACACCGTTAATTCCGCAGGTTTTAGCTTTAATCACTTTCCTGTCTCAAAATAATACCTATCTTTGCCCACCGAAAAAATAAACTACTAATTACAAAAACAGAATATACTATGTTGAAGACTATTTTGTCTATTTCCGGTAAACCGGGATTGTATAAGCTCATTTCCCAGGGAAAGAATATGTTGATTGTAGAGTCGCTCGTTGACAAGAAACGTTTCCCTGCCTATGGCAATGAAAAGATTATCTCTTTAGGTGATATCGCCATGTATACAGATGCAGATGAAGTGCCTTTGAAAGATGTGCTTCTTTCAATGAAGAAGAAAGAAAACGGCGCTGCTGTGGCATTGGATGTGAAAAAGGCTTCTGTAAAAGAACTTCAGGCCTATTTGGCAGAAGTGTTGCCTAACTTTGATCGCGACCGCGTATATGTATCGGATATTAAAAAACTGATTACTTGGTATAATCTGCTGGTAGCAAGCGGCATGACGGATTTTGAAGAAGTTGCCGAAGAAGCTGCGGAAAAAGAGGCTGCTGCCGAATAATCTGTTTCGGATTCCGACATCCGGCTTTTATTTTTCTTACTCTCACCTCTCACTTTTTCGTATGCATTCCCCTTGTTTTCCGGGGAGGCGGGTGTTATGAGTGGAAACCAAATACTCCTAATAAGCCTGTTTCAGATGGCTTATTAGGAGTATTTGCAGTATTACACTTCGGGTGCTTATAATGCAAACTTAACTGCCGCCCAACGGTTCTTTTCCCGGTGATGTACAAAACGCAGCCCGTTACGTTCGGCTTCTGCTTGTATCACAGGTATGTCGTCTACGTAGAAGCCACTCATGTATAACTCTGATCCAGACCGCATGCAACGTACATATTGCTTCATGTCGTTCAGCAGGATATTACGGTTGATATTGGCGATGACCACATCAAAAGGCCCTTTTCCTTCCAGTGCGGAAGCATCTCCCTGGAATACGGAAATACGGTCTACGCCATTTAGCTCGATGTTTTCAAGTGAATTGCGTACGCACCATTCGTCTATGTCGATAGCTGTGCAGGGAGCAGCACCACGCATGCGTGCCAATATGGCGAGGATAGATGTGCCGCAGCCCATATCGAGTAAGGACTTGCCTTGAAGGTCGTTGTCCAGCAGTTCACCGATGATGAGGCTGGTGGTTTCGTGGTGGCCTGTACCGAATGCCATTTGAGGATTGATGACGATGTCGTAGTCAGCTTGCGGGATGTCATGGTGGAATGTGCTATGAATGACGCAGCGATCGCCAATGATAATGGGTTGGAAGAAATTCTTTTCCCATTCTTCATTCCAGTCTTTATCTTCTGCTTCCCGGTAGGTATATTCCACTTGTGTGTCGGAAAGAGGGAAATCAGCAATAGCTTCCTTGAGGGAAGATTCATTGTATAGATCTTTTTGGATGTAGGCGGCGATGCCGTCAGGTTGCTCTACAAAGCTCTCAAAGCCTACCTCGCCCAATACGGCGGACAAAACATCATTGACAGTTTCTGTACATGGGGTGGTATGGAAGATAAATTCTAAATATTTCATCGGAATATAATTGTTTGTTAAATGCAAAAGGCAGGCGTAGGAGCGAAACCTATTTCTGCGTATATTTGTTTTGGATACAAAGATAAGGTGCATTTAGGGAAATCCCTATAAATCTTTGGGGAAAATCTTCTGCATGGGACAAATTACGGCGTTATCTTTGTGACGTGGATAAAGTATAGAATTGTAAACCATAAACCAAATGAATATGAAAAAGATTGTTTTTTTATCGCTTTTGGCATTGTGCCTTCCAGGGGTGCTTTCCGCTCAAAGTATAGATGACGACCTTTACTACGTGCCTTCCAAGAAAAAAGAAGAGAAGGTGGAGAAAAAGAAGACTCCGGCTGCCGATGCAGTTGTAGTGAAGACAAATGCGCCGACTACGGTTTATGCGTCGCCGGGCAATACAACGATTGTGGTTAAGGATCGTAGAGGGAATATTCGTGATGTGGACGAGTACAACCGTCGGTATGACTCCAAGAACTATGAATTCTCGCAGGAGAATGATACGCTTTACATAGATGAGAAAGAGTATGACGGTCTGGATGGGGAATGGGTAAATGGCTTTGACGGTTCGGAAGATGATTATGAATATGCCACACGAATTATCCGTTTCCGCAACCCCCGCTATGCAATCAGTATCAGCAGCCCGTTGTATTGGGATGTTGTCTACGGATTGAACTCATGGGACTGGAACGTATATACGGACGGATTATATGCCTACGCATTTCCGACATTTACCAACCGCTTATGGTGGGATTGGCGGTATAACTCCTATGGCTGGGGTGGCTATCCCTATTATGGCTGGGGCTGGAACAGCTGGTACGGTCCGGGCTGGGGTTTTGGCTGGAGCGTAGGTTGGGGCGGCTGGTATGGTGGCTGGTGGGGACATCACCATCACTATCATCCCGGATATTATCCCGGTGGAGGACACTGGGGTGGGGGATATTGGCCACGTAATACGTATACATACCGTCGTTCTTCGGGAGCAAGCAGTTACCGCAATTCTTCTTCAACAGTCCGCAGGTCAGGTTCAAGCGTAGCTCGCAGGGATGCAGGTTCTGCTGTCCGTTCTTCAGGAACCTCCTCTTATAGAAGAAGCGGACAAAGCGGTACGACAACCAGACGTGTGGTGGGCACGCGCTCATCGGGCACACGCAGCGGGGTAACCACTCGTACGGATGCCTCTTCCACACGACGCAGTGTATATACCCGTCCAAGTAGTACAAGGGTAGGGACTTCATCCGTAGGGGAATCACGCAGAAGCGGAAGTGGTGTAAATGCCACAGGAACAAGACGCTCAGCAACAGGAAGCTCCTCTACCTATAATCGTGGCAGCTCCACATCGCCAACGCGCACTTATTCTACCGGAAACAGCAACCGCCGTTCCTATACACCTGTGCAAAACACCCCTACCCGCAGTTATTCTTCGGGCAGTGGCAGCAGCTCACGTAGCTATTCCAGCGGTGGCGGTTCTACCCGTTCATCCGGTGGTGGCGGTGGTTCTTCAAGAAGAAGATAGGTATTAGTATTAATAGAAAAAGATTAGTAGGATATGAAAAAAATAATAACTTTGGCTGCTTTGGGGTTGCTGATTGCAGCTCCAATGAGTGCACAGACTGTGTACGATGCTGCTAAGATAACTAATAAGGATTTAAACGGTACGGCACGCTTTGTTGGTATGGGCGGTGCCATGGGAGCACTGGGAGGTGACATCTCCACTATCGGCACAAACCCTGCCGGTATAGGTGTTTACCGCAGTAATGATGCAATGGTGTCATTCGGATTTTCTTCCTACGGTACGGAAAGTAACTATGTGGGAAACAAGATGAATTCCGATAAAATGAGGGCTTCATTTGATAATGCCGGTTTTGTGCTTTCTTCAAAGATAGGTAATGCTACGGCTTTGCGTTATGTGAATTTCGGCTTTAATTACCATAAGGCAAAATCTTTCTATAAGAATATGTCTATGGGCGGTAATTTGGGAGATTATACGCAGACCGACTACATGGCTGCACAAGCCGGAGGTATCAAGGATTGGTCCGGTGACATTTATACTGATCCGGAGATGGGGTGGCTGTCTGCATTGGGATACGATGGTTATCTTATCACCGATCTTATTGCTCATAACGGACAGGGCGATGTTCCTTCCGGCTATGTCCCCTATATGGTAGGGGGTAAGCAGGTGAAAAACCTGAATGGTGATTTAGTATATATTACTCCGGGTGAATATGGAGGGATGTTTTGGGGAGGAAATGGAAGTTTCCGTTCGGAAGAGCGTGGCGGTATCGACCAGTATGATTTCAACATTTCATTCAATATCAACGACCGGGTATATTTAGGTGTGACTGTGGGAGCCTATGCCATAGATTATAGCAAATATACTTTTTATGATGAGAACTATCTGGATAAGGCAGGGAATGCTACCGGACAAGGCTATAATTTGCAGAGCTGGAACAAAATACATGGTTCCGGTTTTGATGTGAAATTCGGAGCCATTATACGTCCTTTTGAATATTCTCCATTAAAAATCGGATTAGCCATTCATACGCCCACTTATTATAATCTGGACTATAAGACGAATGCCCGTCTGGAGTCGGACGTGCTGAATGATTTGGATATAGCCAATGAGTCGGAGGTGGGTAGTGGTATGATAGGTCAGTATAATGTAGACACTTACGATATATTGAAAGGAGATATGGTGCGCCAGTTCCAGCTTCAGACGCCATGGACTTATAATGTAAGCTTGGGATATACCATCGGTAAGGATCTGGCATTAGGCGCTGAGTATGAATATCAGGACTATTCTTCTATGAAGTTTAAAGATCAGGAGGGCTACTCCGATACCTTTGGATACGAAAACAGCACCACTTCCATGCTGAAAGGGGTGAGCACCATTCGTCTGGGTGCTGAATATAAGGTTATTCCTCAGTTTGCTTTGCGTGCAGGCTATAATTATACGTCCGCTATCTTCAATAGTGATGCATATAAAGATCTGCCTTATAACTCTATTCAGACCGATACGGATTTTGCAAATACAAAAGCGCTGAGCAACTATACATTAGGTATCGGCTATCGCGGCTCTATGTTCTATGCTGATTTGGCCTATAAGTATTCTTCTTATAAAGAGGATTTCCACCCGTTCATCAATGCCTATATGGATGGAGAACAATTGGTGATAGGTTCTCCTGAAGCGAAAGTAAAGAATACCCGTAGTCAGGTACTGTTGACTTTAGGTCTGCGTTTCTAAAAAAGATTGTATTTCCATTGCAAATAATCTTTTATTGCATTTGAAGAAATCCCCGATGCAGTTCATTGTACCGGGGATTTTTGCTAAAATAACTATATACTGCCTTACAGCAAAGCCCTCTATAAACAATTATAATGCTTATGGGGGGCTTATAATTTTAATATGCTTTACTGCTCTCTACTGCTAACAAGGATTCACACTGTATGCAATATATAGTTACCTTTGCTAATAAAAAAGGGCTTGCAATCTGCAAGCCCTTTTAGACGGTATCTGTTCTTTCAGATTATTTCTTGAAATAACGATTGTACAGACCTTCGAAGCCTTTACCATGACGAGCTTCATCCTTAGCCATTTCATGAACTGTGTCATGGATAGCATCCAGGTTCAATGCTTTAGCGCGGGTAGCGATACGCTTTTTGTCTTCGCAAGCGCCTGATTCAGCGTTCATTCTCTTTTCAAGGTTGGTCTTAGTGTCCCAGACACAGTCGCCCAGCAGTTCAGCAAATTTGGAAGCGTGTTCTGCTTCTTCCCATGCATAACGCTTGAATGCTTCAGCTACTTCAGGATAACCTTCGCGGTCTGCCTGACGGCTCATTGCAAGGTACATACCAACTTCTGTACATTCGCCCATGAAGTGGTTGTTCAAATCCTTAATCATTTCGTCGTCGCAGCCTTTAGCTACACCGATAACATGTTCGTCGGCAAAAACCAACGGACCACCTGCCTGTGCTTCTTCTACTTCAACGAATTTGCTTGCAGGAGCTTTACACAGAGGACATTTCTCAGGAGCTGCGTCTCCTTCATATACGTAACCGCAGACAGTACATCTAAATTTTTTCATTTTACTTCGGATTTTAATTAGTTGAATTAGTTATTCGTTATTTTAGTTAACTGTTCACTTTCCAAACAATTCTTGCAGATACCTTTATAATAATAATGGATCTCTTGTACATCATGGCCGTCCATGTCCATATCTTCCACTTGCTTGATATTGGCATTATATTCCAAATCGTATATTTTGCCGCATTGTTTACACAAGAAATGGGCATGAGGGCTGGTCTCTGCATCGTAGCAGGTATTCCGTTCGTCAATTGTCAGTGTCTGTGCAGCACCTTGCTCGCTCAAAAGTTTCAAAGTGTTGTAGACAGTGGTCTTGGACAATGTGGGAATGGAAGGAGCAAGAGCCGTATAGATTTCGTCTACACTGGGATGTGTACGATGCTCCATCAGATAGCTCATAATGGCTATGCGCTGCACTGACGGTTTTATGTTGTGATTTTGCAATCGCTTTATTACATCCATATCATCTATAATTCAAACTTGTAATAATTACATTTTTAATTCTCTTGCAAAGATAGATACTTCTTTGATTTATCCAAAAAAAAATCTGAGTTTTTTTATATTGTTAATTAAAATGACCTGTTGTATTCTTAGATGGGATTGCAAGTATCTTGAAACGGAGAGTGAAAAGACTGATTATTTTGTGTTTATTTGATAAATTGCCGTATTTTTGTACCCTAATTTAATCAGATTCTTATGAATTACGGATATGTCAAAGTAGCGGCGGCTGTACCTCGTATTAAGGTAGCGGACTGTAAGTTCAATGCCGGACAAATTGAAAAAGAGATAATCATTGCTGACGGGAAAGGTGTACAAATCATTGTCTTTCCGGAGTTATGCATCACCGGATATACATGTGGAGATCTTTTTGCCCAGCAACTTTTGCTTGAAGAGGCCGAAATGGGGCTGATACAGATTTTGAATAATACGCGTCAGATGGACATTATATCCATTCTTGGCATGCCTGTACCCCTGAACGGTATGTTGCTGAATACCGCAGTGGTTATACAGAAAGGCAAAATCCTGGGTGTTGTTCCTAAGACATATCTTCCCAACTACAAAGAATTTTATGAGAAACGCTGGTTCGCTTCTGCTTGTGAGGTATCGGAGACTACTGCCCGCTTATGCGGACAGGTAGTGCCTATGGGGCGGAACCTGCTTTTTGAGACTGCGGATACGACTTTCGGAATTGAGATTTGCGAGGATCTGTGGGCTCCTATTCCGCCGAGTTCTTCATTGGCGTTGCAGGGGGCGGAAATCCTTTTCAACCTGTCGGCTGATAACGAAGGAATAGGTAAACATGCTTACCTTCGTTCGCTCATCAGTCAGCAGTCTGCCCGTTGTATTGCAGGGTATGTATTCAGTTCATGTGGTTTTGGCGAATCTACTACGGATGTGGTTTTTGCCGGCAATGGATTGATTTATGAGAATGGTACGCTGTTGGCCGGCAGTGAACGCTTCTCCTTTGAGGGGCAGTTGGTGGTTAGCGAAATTGATGTGGAGCATATACGCACGGAACGTCGGGTTAATACGACATTTGCGGCCTGCCACGCCAATTGTGCGCCTGAGATTCCGGTGCGCATATCCACAGAGTATGTCAATTCCGGTGATTTGAACCTGACCCGTACTTTCGAACCTCATCCGTTTGTTCCTCAAGGGCCGGTTTTGGACGAGCGTTGCGAGGAAGTATTTTCGATACAGGTATCAGGATTGGCACAGCGCTTGGTACATACCAATGCCAAGAGCGCAGTGGTAGGTATATCCGGTGGCTTGGACTCTACATTGGCATTATTGGTTTGTGTGAAAACCTTTGATAAGCTGGGTTGGGACCGTAAAGGCATTATCGGTGTGACTATGCCGGGGTTCGGCACTACCGACCGTACGCATACCAATGCTGTCGACCTGATGACTTCATTGGGTGTGACAATGCGTGAAGTCTGCATAAAGGATGCCTGCATACAACACTTTAAGGATATAGACCATGACATAAACGTGCATGATGTGGTATATGAGAATTCGCAGGCGCGTGAACGTACGCAGATATTAATGGATATTGCCAACCAGACATGGGGAATGGTGGTTGGTACGGGCGATCTCTCGGAACTTGCTTTGGGCTGGGCCACGTATAACGGCGATCACATGTCTATGTACGGTGTCAACAGCAGTATTCCCAAAACGTTGGTGAAGCATCTGGTGAAGTGGGTTGCGGAAAATGATATGGACGAGGCTTCACGAGCCACATTGCTGGATATTGTGGATACTCCTATCAGTCCGGAACTTATACCGGCAGATGAGAATGGAAATATCAAGCAGATTACCGAGGATCTCGTAGGCCCGTATGAACTGCACGATTTCTTCCTTTATTATTTTCTGCGTTGCGGCTTCCGTCCTTCCAAAATCTTCTTCCTGGCAGCGCGTACGTTTAAGGATGTCTATGATGAAGAAACGATACGGAAATGGTTGCAGACCTTCTGTCGCCGCTTCTTCAACCAGCAGTTCAAGCGTTCTTGCCTGCCGGACGGCCCGAAGGTGGGAAGCATTTCAATAAGTCCGCGCGGAGATTGGCGCATGCCGAGTGATGCATCTGCGGAGATGTGGCTGAGGGAAGTGGAGACGTTGTAGAGGTTTGTGGTGAAGATTATATCATTTATAGTACTTCCTATAAATCTTCTTATATTCTTTCTTTGTCTTAAACCGTTCCAGCCAGCTGTTCAGGCTGTCCAGAAGTACCGGAGACTGCTTGCTCACTCCCCATGAGTAGAATTGAGTGAAGCTGATTGCTGTATTTATATCTATTTGCGGAAGGCTGTCGGCGGCGGAACGGGCGATGGCTTCGTCACATACTGCATAGTCGATATCGCCATGTGCCACGAGCGCGATGAGCTGTTCGGAGCCATATTTCTCTATTTCGTTAATATATATGGTGTCGCCTATTTCATTTCCTAAGTTGCGGATGCGCAGAATGGAAGGAGAGCCTTTAACCACATTCAGGGTTTTTCCCGCTAAATCGAGCTGGCTCCTGACGAATAGGGAGTCATCGGGGGAATCCATTTTGCGCTGAACCAATACTTGCCTGTTCAGGACGATAGGAGCGGTGAGGAGCAGGGAATCTTTTAATTCGCTGGTTGCCAAGAGACCGTAAGCGATGACGTCGTATCGGCCTTCTGCCAAACCTTCGAGCCGTTCATTAAAACTCATTTCGGGGGTTATGGCTACTTGCAGACTGTGATCGCGGGCAAAAGCCTCTATCAGTTCGTAATGAAAGCCCGATAAAGTGTCTCCAACCACATAAAAGCTGATGGAATTGTACTCCGTAGCTGCACGAAGTGTTCCATTTGCCGCTATTTCGGCGTAATCGCGGGGATGCCCTTTGCGGCTCTCTCTTTTAGGCAGCATGAATGTGGCGACAAGTGCAGCCACTGCTCCCAGGATGATATACTTCAACAGTTTGGTCTTTTTCATGATGAATGGAGGACAATGTTAGTCGTAGAAGTTCCATGAAATACCTATCTTGAACAAGCGCGGGTTGATGGGATAGTGAGGCACGAGGAAATAATTGCTTTGTCCCATTCCTGCGTTTACATGGTACATCATGGCAAAGATACGGGTCCGCTTCAAGTGCAGATTGGCGTATACGTTTACAATCGGATAACCGCCGATTTCTACCTGGTCGTCCGCTGCCTGAAGATGGAATTGCTGGATGGCGGGAGTGTAGGCAGGTGCGTTGTATTTGGTGAAATATCTGACGTCGGCTCCAATCTGTACAGTCAGCACCTTCTTGGCTATTTTGGCAAGCAGGTACAGGTTATGGTATAGTGAGAGCTGTGGCAAAGGCAATACGGTTTCATTGCTCGATTTCTGCCAAGTCGCTTCGTTGTCCAAATGCAGTATGCCCAAGCGGAAATCCTGCTTCAGAGTTGCGGACAATACTTGTATATTACCGCTTTCCTGCACAGGCATTGCGCTTTGATTAAAATAGGTGTAGTTCTTTATGTTTTCCACGCCGGCACGCAGGTTTGTTTTCCAGCGTTGGATGTTCAGCTCACCCTCCACACGTGTGCGAAATTCCTTATTCATATTGTCATTGTCCCAATAATAATGGTTGGAGTGATAATGACGCATGTAGAAAGAGGGGAGAGTGTTGCTTACATAGCCTCTTGCATAGAAGTTTACGGTGTCTTTCCAAAGGCGGAAGTTCAGGTCGAGGTCGGCATTGACGCGAAATTGTCCGAGCGCCTTGTCCATGATGCCTATTTCACCATTTACGTTATAATGCAGCGTTTTGCCTTGGCGTTTGGCAAGTTCGCCGCCCACGAATAGTTCCTGTTCGTCGAAACGGGTACGCGACAAAGTATCCATTAATTCGTAACGGTTGAACTTGTGCGATATATAGGCTGTCAGTCCGGCTTTGGCATACTTGTTGAAGCCTTCGAGCAAAGCAATTCCAAACACGTTCTTTATGCTGAAGGCAGTGGTCGAATCCCGGCTGGCGACTTCATTGAAATACGCATTGGGATATTGTCCCTCCTTCTCTTGGGCAGAAGTGAACTGATGGCGGGCACGTTCCACTTTTATGGTGTGGATGAAGCTGGTGACGGGAACGAACTCTTCCGTTATAATGGTATCTTTGGGCAGGGGCACACTGTCATTGGCGGCAGTTATTCCGGAAGAACGGGCATCCTCTATGGTAGTAGTTTCTCGTGTAAAGCCGAGCCGGTAGCGCTGTGTGGCATATACGTAGAAATCTTTGTTACGGTTTGCCGTCTGTTCCAATTTTACGGGGATAGTGGTGGATTCATATTCCTTTTTCCCTTCCGACATATCTTCCGGGCGCGTAATATAACGGTCGTCTTGAATACCTCCGTTTTCGTTCATCTTCATGGTGAAGTTGTTGTACACTGCCTGCATTTGGTATTTATCGCCGATGTAGCTGGCAAACACTCCGGCATTGAAGTGGGAGGTGGACTGGTTCTGATAGTATCCCCGTCCATACAGGTAATCTATGTTGAAACCAAAAGCCAGCCGCTTGTTTGCATTGACTGAAAAGTAGGACTTGAAGCGTTCTTCGCCATTGATTTTATTTCCGGCTTTGTAGTATGTCAGGTTGGTAAAAGGGATGTTGCTATTTGTGAATTTCACTTCGTCCGGGCGGACAAAGAAGCTGGAAAAAGGTTGCATGAAGATAGTCGGTTCGGCATCCTTGCGTTCAAAGAAGATGCGTGACATGCGCGGCGAACCCAAGTTACCCAGATAATTATAGTGCCCGTACATGCCTTCTACCAAGTTGGTATTCTGGAAGTTAAGATTAGCTGTGTCGGCGGGAATAATGGTACGTTCGCCCAGTGTCTCACTCAGGCGCCACATATAAAGTTTGGGGGGAAGACTCTGAATTTCCGTATTGGTACTGTCTTCCAGATTATCCGGCAAGGTGTTGGGATCTACCTGATTGCCGAACTGGTCGCGGCCGGTTGTAGGATCCATACGGTTGAAAGGTGTCTGTGCTACAGCACCCAAGATACCTATAATAGACAGAAATAGATATGTCAGTACGATTCGTCTCATAATTAGGCGCAAAGATACAATAAAAAATTATTCACTTACGGAATTCCACCTTTTTTGCTTCTTTTAAAACTCTCGGCTCTTTATGGAAAAACAGTATTCGGGCAGTTGCAATGATGCAATTATTACCGCTTATGTGCCTGTATATTCAGCAGCTTTGCTATCTTTGCTACCGACTCTTTCGGGTAGGAAGCAACTTTTCGTTTCTAATATTATAATATCTGTTTGTATGAGAACACTATCTTTTTGGCTATGCTTATTCTTGCTTTTTCCTCTGCTGCATGCTCAGGATGCCGAATTAAAAATGTATCAGGATGAGTTGGCTCGTGCCTTGAGACTGAAGAATCGGGATAGTATTGCAGCTGCTTATTGTCATTTAGGGGAATATTATGCCTATCGCCAGTCGGACAGTACCCGGTATTATTGTGATAAAGGTCTGGAATATGCCCGAAAGGATGTACCTGAACCTTATCTCACCTTATTGATAAACCGGGTGGAAACTTATAGTGCTTTGGGGGATATGGAGAGTGCAATTGACGGCTACCTTAAGGTACTCGATGAAGCCGAACGTTTTACCGGAGTTGAGGACCAAGTGATTACAACGCTCACTTCTCTTGGTGTGAATTATCGCAGAAAAGACATGCCTGATTCGGCACTGATATATTATAACAGGGCGTTGGAAAAACTTGAGGGGCGTAAATCCTACGATGAACGGGTGCACTTATTGACAAATATGGCTGTGCTTTATGCAAATACCTCGCGTTTGAAAGAGGCTGAAAACTATGTTCGGGCGGCGGTGGAAGAGTCAAAGAAGTGCGATGATATGGACATGGTCTTGTATGCAGCATCTACGGCGGGAGGTATCATGACATTACAGAAGAAATACGACGAAGCCGCTCAGATGCTCTATCCCGCACTTGCTATGGCACGCGAACAGAAGAAACCGAAATTTGTGTTGAAAAGTATAACATATCTGTTGAATGCCTATTTCAGAATGAACAATAACGATTCTATCAATCATTATATACGTGAGGCGGAAAAAATGATGGCTGAATTGCCTGAGTCTTCAGGGGAGGTACTGGGATATAAGGAAACCCTTTTCAAGATTCTCAACAAGATGGGGCGTTATCGGGAGAGTCTTTCCATTCAGCAACAGATGTTGAGAGCTATGGATGTCAATGCCCAGACCCCGATTGATAAGCTCTATTTGGAAATGGCACGCAATTATCATGGGCTGAAAGATTATCCGCATGCCGCCGATTACTATGAAAAAGCATACTGGACGTCCGATAGCCTGCATCAGACGGAGGTGGATGCGGAACTTTCCGAACTGTCCATGAAGTATGAAAATCAGGTAAAGGAACTTGAAATAGCGAGGCTGACTCAAGAGCAACTGGAGCAAAAGGCTAAGACGATGCAGTGGGGTATAGTGGCTGCTGTGGCTGTCTCAGCTTTTTTACTTTTGGTATTTTATTATATGTTCCGCCAGAAACGTGTCAAAAAAGAGGAAGAGTTGAAACTTGCCAAAAGCTATATTGACGGGTTGGAACGTGAACGCACCCGCTTGGCGAAAGAGTTGCATGACGGTGTCTGCAATGACTTGTTGGGGATTGGCATGCAGGTGCAATGTATGCCACCTTCGGCTGAGTCAAAACATGAGCTGCTGGATTTGTTGGAACAGGTTCGTGGTGAGGTGCGCTGTATTTCCCATGAACTGATGCCGCCAAAGTTCCAGTATGTTACATTGGCTGAAACGATAGAGGCATATATAGAACGTTTGGTCATTCCGGCATCCATGCAACTGGCTTTCAGTAAAGAAAATGACCATGCGGAATGGGGGCAAGTACCGGAGCAGACGGCTTATGAGGTCTATCGTATTTTGCAGGAGCTACTTTCTAATATACTGAAACATTCCGAAGCGACGGAAGTGAATATAAATCTCTCCTTAAGTAAGGAACTGTTGGTTTTACTCATCACAGACAATGGCAAGCCGTTTTCCGATTCAGGTACTGCAATGGGCGGTATCGGCCTTAATACTACCCAAGAACGCGCCAAAGCCATAGGCGGGTCTCTTTCTGTAAACTGCAAGGGGAGTATCCAACAGTTTCAGCTTGAAATCCCTTTGTCCCTTTAGTAGAAAACCATGATGCCGGATACTAAAATCACTATTTTTGATGATGTCGGATATTAATAAATACTTTTTCTTTGCAGCATAATTCAGAACACAAAGCATAGATTGATGAAAGAAAAAGATATACGCATTTTGTTGGTAGATGACCATGATTTGGTGCTTCAAGGATTGAAGAGGATAGTAGAATGTTCGTTACCCGAAATCAAGACCGTATGTACAGCTTCATCGGGACGGGAGGCATTGCTTTTAATAGCTTCCCAATGCTTTAATCTTTTCTTGTTGGATATGGAATTGCCCGATTTGTCCGGTTTGGAAATAATCTCACGTATTCGGGAAAAAGACCCTCAGGCGCGTATTATCGTGAATACAATGCACGAGGAAATTTGGTTTATAAAGAATCTGATACAGTGTGATGTAGATAGTATTTTGTTTAAATCCGTTGACTCGAACAAGATAGTCGAGGCTATTCGTTGTGTACTCGATGGCGGGACTTACTACTGTACTTATGCCGAACAAGTACGCAACCAGATGAGGCGTTCGGACGAAGGGCGGCGTGAAGAACTCACACAGCGTGAGCTTGATGTGTTGAAGTGTATCTCTGAAGGCAAAAACACACAGGAAATAGCTCAGGATTTGTGTGTATCTACCAATACGGTAGATACACACCGGCGTCATCTGTTGGACAAACTTGATGCAAAGAATGTGGCGGACTTGATAATGACAGCAATCTCCAGAGGTATTATACCTATCCGTAAATGTTGATGACATTACTCATTTAAAACATATCATTGTTATGAAAAGGTTTACTATTACAATTATCTCCGCAATGCTTTGCGGACTGGTCGTATTGTCAGCATGTGGCGGCGCAAAGAAGAATGTTCAAGATGCCGAAGGTCAGGCGGAGGCCGGGGGGAATGCTCCGGGCGGTTACTTGATGCCTGCTATCTCAGCAAACAATTTTTGTGGTGATTTTACTACCATGACTCCCGATTACGGTTACCTGATGCCCGAAAAGGGCTTGTTCCTTAAGATGCATGACATTAGGGGCGCTTACGGTATTAATATTTATACTTATGTGATGGACGGTGACAACATACAATGTACACCGGGACATTTTGTGATGATAGTTCCGAGAGGCGGTGATAAACTGGAAATCACCATAAAGAAGAGTTCCATGAAGAATACTCCTTCCTTTACTTTTATACCTACTCCCGATTGCGAGAACTCCGCTTATGTGGCTACGGAGAAAGTTGCCGGTAAGTATTACTATCTCTGTGGTGATGCGGAAGCCCGTTATAAGTTCGAAGATTTGTTTGAGGACGAACGTTGTGCGGAGTTCAAAAACTTAGTGGATAATTATGGTAAATAATTGAATGATTACTGAAATGAAATATAATATATGATGAAGAAACTTTTTTTAGGCTTTCTGGTGGCGATAGCGCTGGGGGCATGTAGCAGTGAAGAAAGTGAACCGGAAGGAGCTATTGTTTTAACTGGCGGTACTCAGACTTCACAAACGATATATGCGGACGAAACGCAAAAGTCGGAAGGTATTAAATTCACCGCCACAGAGCCTTGGACGGCAACCGTAACCGAAACAAAGACAAGAGCCGATGGAAGCAATGTGGACTGGTTGAAACTGAGCGCGTATAGCGGGGGCGCAGGTGAGTTCACCTTGAACCTTACACTTACACCGAACACCAGTGGAAAAAGCCGGAAAGCGGAAATACGCATTACGGCAGGTAAAACCGTACTGACCATTGCGGTGGAACAAAAAGCGGAAACGGAAAGTGGTACCGGAGTACTGAAAACTATCAAGAAGATAGCTTGTAAAGAAGTGTTCAACTCTGATAAGGTTTATAATAGCTCTGATTACACCAGCGAATGGATCAGGACCTTTAGTTACGATGAGCAGGGACGTGTGGCGCGTATTGTACGTGACCACGTACAATCTAAAGGTAAAACTACAACGACTTTCGATTACACGATTGCCGGAGAGATAACCATGAATGAGAAAGAGGTTTATGATAGTAGCAGCAATATCTACGAAGATACCTACATTATCAAACTCAATGAACAAGGAAATGTAGCATCCATACAGGACGATGACAAGAATACCGGAACGTTCAGCGACTACATACGTTTCAGCTATACCGATGACAACCGCCTTGCGCAGTGGAAGGATGCCGATGCAGGCAGTGAAACCAGTTCGGGTACTTTCTCTTATGATAATGGAATGTTGTCAAAGTATGAATACGTTGAGGGTAAATCATTGGAAGATAGCAGGACAATCAGTGTGGATGTGAATAAAGCCTATACGCACCGTTATCCCAATAATCTTCCTGTTGATATGGTGGGACTTCTTTTATGTAATGACGATGATTTTGATTTCCTGTTCTATATCGGAAGAACGGGTAAGACGAGTGATTATCTGCCGGAAGTGTTCCCGGACTTTACTGCGCGTGATGAATGGGATAGAATAATGGAAAGTTATCAGACTCCGAACACAACAGTTGAAGAATATTACCATACGATTGTATGGTCTGATGACGAGTTAGTGATGAACTATACCTTCGACAAAGACAACTACCTGACCGGTATCCAGACTCAAAGAGGCTTCACTGTCATGAAAACAACTTATACCGTAGTAGTGGGTAATGAGCTTGTTGATCCGAATATTCCTGAAAGAGGTTATAAATACACCATAGAAAATAAAAAGACCGAGAAGGAAAAAGATGATGCGGATGTGTTTACTTGGACAATCGAATATTAGACTTTCTATATATATACGGCGCTAAAAAAACGGATGATGTGTTCACACTTGGAAACACATCATCCGTTTATAGTAAACGCATCATCCGTTGAGGGCAAACACATCATCTGTTTCGCCCAAACGGATGATGTGTTTTTTTATACCTCCTTAATCAGCTCCATACCCCGCTTGATGGCCTCTTCGTTCATCGGTATCAGGTGGTGGTGGCGTTCGGGAAGTGTTTTTTTCAATCCCTTGATAACGTTGTCCAATGTTACGATCGGAGCAATTTTCAACAGGCCGCCCAGCACAATCATGTTGAATGCTTTGGCATTTTTCATTTCGTTGGCGGCATCCATAGCATCGATGCGGTAAACGTGGATGTCTTTACGTGTCGGCGGGTTGATGATGCCGTAGCCGTCGTAGATAAGTACGCCGCCGGGCTTTACCTTGTTCTCGAACTTCTCCAGTGAGGGTTGGTTCAGGATGATAGCCGCATCATATTTGCTCAAAATTGGTGAGGAGATTTTCTCGTCACTCACAATTACGGTAACGTTTGCCGTACCGCCGCGTTGTTCCGGTCCGTAGGCGGGCATCCAGGTCACCTCTTTGCCTTCCATCAATCCGGAGTATGCCAAAATCTTTCCCATGGACAATACGCCTTGTCCGCCGAAGCCTGCTATAATGATTTCTTCTTTCATTGTTCTTCTGTTTTTAGCATCATTGTTTATCTTTCAAGTCACCCAGCGGATAGAAGGGGAACATGTTCTCCTGCATCCATTTGTTTGATTTCTCCGGAGACATCTTCCAACCGGAGTTACAGGTGGAGACGATTTCTACGAGGTTGGAGCCTTTGCCTGCCATGGAATTCTCAAACGCCTTGCGGATAGCTTTCTTTGCTTTGCGGATAGCGGGAACGGTCTCCACGCTCTGGCGGGTGACGTATGCCGTACCTTCCAGTTGGGCGGCAATGTCGGCAATCTTCAGGGGATAGCCATGCAAGTGCACGTCACGTCCGTAAGGACTGGTGGAGGTTTTCATGCCTACGAGGGTGGTGGGAGCCATTTGTCCGCCTGTCATACCGTAGATGGCGTTGTTGATGAAAATAATGGTTATATTTTCGCCGCGGTTCAGTGCGTGGATGGTTTCGGCGGTACCGATACATGCCAAGTCACCGTCTCCCTGATAGCTGAACACCAGACGGTCCGGCCAAAGGCGCTTGATGGCGGTGGCAAGGGCGGGAGCGCGTCCATGGGCGGCTTCCTGCCAATCAATGTCTATATAGTTGTAGATAAATACGGCACATCCCACAGGAGAGATGCCAATAGCTTTATCTTCCATTCCCATTTCTTCGATTACCTCGGCAATCAGTTTGTGAACCACGCCATGACTGCATCCCGGGCAATAATGCATGGGATTGTCGTTCATCAGAGTCGGTTTCTTGGCAACCAGGTTCTCAGGTTTGATAATATCTTCTTTTGTCATAATTACTTCTCCTTATCTGTTGGTGAATCGTATGAAAAACTCCATGAGCTTTACGAATATAGCCGCTCCGCAAACATATATAAACAGTTTGAAGTCGTCCCTTGCCGCGAAGTACACGATGATAGCTGCCAGAGCAAGTATCATGAAGAGAATATTCAGTACGTTTCTTATTTTATCAGGATTCATTTCTTAATCAGTTTTTCTTTCAGTGCAATTACGATTTCATCCGGGTCGGGGACGATGCCGCCGAGGCGTCCGAAATGTTCTACATTCACTTTGCCGTTCACAGCCAGACGGACATCTTCAATCATCTGCCCGGCATTCAATTCGGTTACCAGCATGCCTTTTACCTTGTCGGCATAGGCGGCAATGGCTTTGGTTGGGAACGGCCACAGGGTGATAGGACGGAGCATCCCGACCTTGATGCCTTCTTCGCGGGCCATTTCCATGGCCTTCTGACCGATACGCGCCATGGAGCCGAAAGCTACAATCAGGTATTCGGCGTCTTCGCAGTGAATTTCCTCAAAACGCACCTCGTTCTCTTCGATTTCTTTATATTTGGCTTGGAAACGGATGTTGTTCTTCTCCATTTCTTCCGGTTTCAGCTCCAGTGAGGTGATGATATTGGGCTTGCGGCCATTGGTTCTGCCGGTGGTGGCCCAAGGGCATTGCTCAATGACTTCGGCATCCGTACGGCGCGGCTTTTGGGCAGGCAGAACCACCTTTTCCATCATTTGTCCGATGACACCGTCGGCAAGGATGATAGCCGGGTTGCGGTATTTGAAAGCGAGTTCGAAGCCCAGGCTCACGAAGTCTGCCATTTCCTGTACGGAGGCAGGGGCAAGGGCTATGAGGCGATAGTCGCCATGACCGCCGCCTTTTACTGTCTGGAAATAGTCGGCCTGACTTGGCTGAATGGTTCCGAGTCCGGGACCGCCACGCATTACGTTTACAATGAGGCATGGTAATTCGGCTCCCGCAATGTATGAAATTCCTTCCTGCTTGAGGCTGACACCGGGGCTGGAGGAGGAGGTCATTACCATTTTTCCGCTTCCGGCACCACCGTATACCATATTGATAGCCGCTACTTCACTTTCTGCCTGAAGCACCACCATGCCGGTCGTTTCCCAGGGTTTCAGTTCGGCAAGTGTTTCCAATACTTCTGATTGGGGAGTAATAGGATAACCGAAGTATCCGTCGGCACCGCAGCGGATGGCTGCATGGGCGATGGCTTCGTTTCCTTTCATTAATACAACTTCTTCTGCCATATTCTTCTTATTTATTCTACTTTTACTTTATAAACCGAAATACATCCGTCCGGACATACCGTTGCACACGAGCTACATCCGTTACAGGTATCTTCCAATATCTGGTGGGCATAGTTATACCCTTTTACATTCACCTCTTTGGTGAGGGCTATTACATTGAGCGGACAAGCCACGACACACAGGTTGCAGCCTTTGCAACGTTCGGTGTCCACTACGATTGCTCCTTTGATTTTTGCCATAATTACGTTCTTATTATTGATTGTACATATCTTTATGAAAGAAGTTCAGAATATCCATTACCATGTTGTAGGCTTGCCGGGCGGGACTGTCCGGATTGAGGTCAATGGCATAGCGGTAGTTGTTCAAAGCCTGCTGCCAGTTGCTCTGCTTGCGGTAAGCGTTCCCCCGGAGATAATAGGCTTCGTCTTTTCCGGGAAAATCGGTTTGAAGTATCTCGTCAAGCTGAAGGATAGCTTGCTCCACATTTCCCTGATTGATAAGCTCTTTTATGGTGTTTAATTGCTCCATATCATTCTGAGTTCCGGATTATTGATGTACAAAGATAGTTTTTATTTAAAGACAATGGATAACTCTACATAAAAAATCATCCCATGAGATGAAATAAATCGTCTCATGGGATGAAATAATTTGCCTTACGGGATGAATAAATCCGTCTCATAGGATGGATTTATTTGTCTTACGGGATGATTATTCTGTTACCGGTATCTTTTCCACTCTCCGTTGGTGGCGTCCGCCTTCGAACGGGGTGGAGAAGAACTTGGTCATGATTTCGTCCGCCTCTTGGTTGGTGACGAAGCGTCCCGGCATCACGAGCACATTGGCATCGTTGTGCTGGCGGGCAAGTCCTGCTATTTCGGCTGTCCAGCACAATGCTGCGCGGATGCCCTGGTGTTTGTTCAGCGTCATATTTATGCCGTTTCCGCTACCGCAGATAGCGATGCCCGGATAACATTCCCCTGCTTCCACCGCCAGTGCCAGCGGGTGTGCAAAATCAGGATAATCCACGCTTTCGGGCGAGTAAGTGCCGAAGTCCTTGTATTCCCAGCCTTTGGTTTCAAGCCATTGCTTTACGTATTGTTTCAATGCGTATCCGGCATGGTCGGAGCAGATTCCTATTGTTTTCATAATAATTATTTTTTGTATGCGCCGATAGGCTGAAGGCATATCGGCGCATTGCTATATTACATCATTGCTTTTACTTGCTTGTATACGTTTTCTGCCGTAAAGCCCAGCTTTTCGTCCAGCACCTTGTAGGGAGCGGAGAAACCGAATGATTCCAGTCCCCAAACCTTGCCATGAGCACCGACAAGTCCTTCCAGCGTTACGGGCAATCCGGCTGTCAAACCGAATACTTTTGCGTTTGCCGGAATAATGCTTTCCTGATAGCCCGGAGCTTGGTTGCGGAACAAACCTTCAGATGGGGCGGACACGATGCGCAGTTTGATGCCGTCTTTGCGCAGCAGTTCTGCACCGGCCACCAGTGTAGACACTTCCGAACCGGAAGCCACAAGGATAACGTCGGGATTTTCGTCCGAACCGGCTACGATGTAAGCGCCTTTGGCTGCCTGACTGTAATCGTTTCCGGCAGGCAGGTTCGTGATGTTCTGACGGGAGAAGATCAAAGCTGTCGGAGTAGAAGTATTCTCCATTGCAAGTTTCCATGCTACGGTTGTCTCTTCTGCATCGGCAGGGCGGAGTACCAGCATAGAGTTGTGTCCCTTGTGGTTTTTCAGCTTTTCCATTAAGCGGATTTGTGCTTCCTGTTCCACCGGTTCGTGAGTAGGACCGTCTTCACCCACGCGGAATGCGTCGTGTGTCCAGATGAATTTCACAGGAACTTCCATAAGAGCGGCCATGCGTACGGCAGGTTTCATGTAGTCGGAGAATACGAAGAAGGTTCCGCAAGCAGGAATAACGCCGCCATGCAGTGCCATACCGATACAGCAGCATGCCATTGTCAGTTCCGATACGCCTGCTTGGAAGAATGCGCCGCTGAAATCGCCTTTCTTGAAAGCGTGTGTCTTTTTCAGGAAGCCGTCGGTCTTGTCGGAGTTGGACAAGTCGGCAGAAGCAACAACCATGTTTTCCACCTGAGTGGCAAGAGCGCCGAGCACAGTGGCCGATGCGGCACGTGTAGCCGAGTTGGCTTTCTGCTCGATAGCTGCCCAGTTCACTTCGGGTGCTTTGCCTGAGAAGAAGAATTCCAGTTTAGCGGCCTTTTCCGGATTGGCTTTTGCCCATGCAGCTTTTGCCGCATATTTCTCTGCCATGATTCCTTTCAGTTCGGCAGCGCGTTTGGCATAAAGTTCGGCTACTTCGGGGAAGATAGTGAACGGATTTTCAGGGTTACCGCCCAGGTTCTTGATTGTATTTACATAAGCATCGCCGCCCAAAGGAGCGCCATGAGTAGCACAGTTGGCTTCGTAGCTGCTGCCGTCTGCCTTGCGTGCGCCTTTACCCATAACGGTGTGACCGATGATCAGTGTGGGACGTTCCGCTTCTGCTTTAGCTTCATTGAGTGCGCCACGAATAGCGTCGGCATCGTTACCGTCGATTTTGATAACTTTCCAGCCCCATGCTTCGTATTTTTTAGCGGTATCTTCGATTGTTACATCTTTTGTTTCGGTTGAGAGCTGGATGTCGTTTGCATCGTAGAACATGATGAGGTTGTCCAAGCCCAGAGCGCCGGCAATACGGCCTGCACCTTGTGAAATCTCCTCCTGAACGCCACCGTCGGAAATATATGCATAGATTGTCTGGTTCATTACTTCCTCAAAACGGGCCTTCATGAACTTGGCTGCAATAGCTGCTCCAACGGCGAAAGTATGTCCTTGTCCCAACGGGCCGGAAGTGTTTTCGATGCCGCGCATCAGGTCGCGTTCGGGATGTCCCGGAGTGGGGCTGCCCCATTGGCGGAACTCTTTCAACTCATCCAATGTGAATTTGCCTGTCAGCGCCAATGTGGAGTAAAGCATCGGTGACATATGTCCCGGATCGAGGAAGAAGCGGTCGCGGCCTTCCCAAGCGGGATTCTCAGGGTCGTATACTAAGAACTCGGAAAAGAGTACATTCACAAAGTCGGCGCCACCCATAGCACCGCCCGGGTGTCCGGAGTTGGCTTTTTCAACCATAGAAGCAGCAAGGATACGGATGTTGTCCGCTGCGAGGTTCATAAGTTTCTTGTCGTTCATATTATTAAAATATAGTTATGATTTGAATACTTTATTAGTGAGTTGATTTTCTTGCCTGTTGATTTTGACAGGGACAAAGATAGCTTTTTATGTGTAAATCCGCAACATAGAACCTATCTCTTTTTTCCTGCCCCTGTCACCCGCTTCTTGTTTTGATTACAATAAGTCTTTATTGATGGTTTACTGTAACTCAACAGTAACGATTGATTTGGCGGGGAGTTTTATTTTCAGGACTCCTTTATTGATTTTTACCTCTTTGAAAGGCACTAATTTTACTTTGTCGGGATTTTCAAAGGAATTATAATCCGTTACTTGTGCGGAAGTGAGCATTTCTCCTGCCGCTTTTGTAGCCTGTATTCCCGGAAGATTTACAATAACTTCCTGCTCGTTATCTACATCAACATTGGACAAGGAAATATGAATTTTCCCATCTTTGTTTTTGGAGGCCGTAGCGCTGATGAGGGGCAATGTACGTTTGTCGCGCACGTTCATTTGCTGGCAGCTTATTTCAATGGGAAGGTAGGTAGCGTCCTGATGCACCTTGTACATCTTGAAAACGTAATAAGTGGGAGTCAGCACCATCTCTTTCCCTTTGGTCAGGATCATAGATTGCAGTACGTTGACAACCTGGGCTATGTTCGCCATTTTCAAGCGGTCGGTGTATTTGTGGAAGATGTCGAGCGACAGGGAAGCCACAAAGGCGTCACGCATGGTGTTCTGCTGGTAGAGGTGGCCTCTGACCGTACCGGGTTCTTCGTCCCACCATGTTCCCCATTCATCGAGCATGAGCGCCACGTTCTTGTCTTTGTCATATTCGTCCATAATGGCGCAGTGTCTGCGGATCACATCTTCTATTTCACGACATTTACCCATGGTCCAATAATAGTCATCCTTGTCGAACCGGGTTGCAGAGCCTTTGCTGCCGGTCCATCCGCTAACGGTGTAGTAGTGGAGTGAGAGTCCGTTCATGCGGCTGCCCACGCGCTCCATGAGAACTTTTGTCCACTCGTAGTCGTAATCACTGGCGCCGCTGGCTATCTTGAACAGGCGGTTGTTGTCATAATTGCGGCAATAGGTTGAGTAACGGCGGTAAAGGTCGGCATAGTATTCGGGACGCATGCTGCCGCCGCAACCCCAGCTTTCGTTACCTACACCGAGGTATTTGACTTTCCATGCTTTGTCACGACCGTTTTTCCGGCGCAGATTCGCCATTGGGGAGTCACCGTCAGAGGTCATGTATTCCACCCATTTGGCAAGTTCCTCAACGGTTCCGCTTCCCACGTTGCCGCTGATGTAAGGTTCGCAACCCAGCATTTCGCAAAGGTTGAGGAACTCGTGTGTGCCGAAACTGTTGTCTTCGATAGTGCCGCCCCAGTTGTTATTCACCATTTTAGGACGATTCTCTTTGGGACCGATACCGTCCATCCAGTGATATTCGTCGGCAAAGCAGCCGCCCGGCCAGCGAAGAACAGGAACCTGGAGGTCTTTCAGGGCATTGAATACGTCGGTACGGTAACCTTTGACATTGGGTATATCGGAGTTCTCGCCCACCCAAAGGCCTCCGTAGATACAGGTACCCAGATGTTCGGCAAACTGGCCGTAAATTTCTTTGGGAATAATTTGCTTGCCTTGGTCGGCGTGAAGCGTGATTGTTGCACTTTGTTGTGCAGACAAGGATACAGATGCAGCTAACAGGACACTGCTGAATAATAACTTGTTTCTCATAATGTTTATTGGTAATAGATGTTTGTAATATGATGTAATCTCAATTCTGTTGGCGCTTTACCGGGCATACGGCTATTCAAGTAGACGGATTTCATAGATAGCCGGGGTCCATTCTGTGCCGTCCGGGCTGAACCGTATCGGATAATTACCGGCGCCTAACTTCTGGGGCAAAGGATAACAGAGTGTTACGAAGCCCTCTTGATCCGCTTCACTGATTGTGGGGGCGGCAGTCAGTCTCTCGTTGTTGAGAAGGATTGCAACCTTCATCGGATCGTTCTTTCGTGTAGTGATCATAAGCCGGCTTGCTTCCTTGCTTGTTTTCAGAGTGTAGCCGAACCAGCCTTTGGCGCGTCGGAAATGACGGTCTCTGTCGGTTCCGGTTTCCGCCTGTTCGTACCGGATGCCATGATCGGATTCCGGTTGTTGCTCTCCGGGGAAAATAATGTCTGCTGTCTGGTTGGCAAGTTCCATGGCTTTGCGCTCTTTCCGCTCCATTTCTTGACGGATGCTTTCCACCTCGGCTTCGCTCACCTGATGAAAGTATATGGCATAACGGGAATCGTGCAGGCGGAAGAAAGGTATCAGTCGTAACGCTTCTTTCTGCGTAGGGTAGACGCTTCCGGTATAGCTGAATGATAACTGTTCGTCATCCGTTTTCCGAAGTGCTTGAGGCAATGATGCGGAAGAGCCTATCAACATCGGCATCTTTTCCAGAGAGACCAGCTTGCCATGAGCGATATGCCCGCCACGACTGTCATCGGCATAGAGCCCGTCCATGTTTTCCGTACCGGTGGGGCTGGCAAGTACGATGGGACCGTACATGAAGGCATAGAAATGTTCTTGGTCGGGTATTTGCTCCAAAGTGACCTGCATCGGCAGGTTCAGCGTGATTTCGTCTCCGGCTTTCCATTTGCGGCGAACCGTCAGGTACTCGCCCGGTTGGGCGTTTATATCCTGCACTTTGCCATTGACGGAAACACTTGCTCCTTTTGCCCATGAGGGGTAACGGAACTTGAGGCTGAATGTTTTCTTATTGCTCTTTTCTATCCGGAATCTGATTTGCGCTTCATCGGGGAAACGGCTTTCTTGTACCAGTGTCAATTTCTGTTCTTTCCAGGTCAGGCGGGAGGGGATGAATAAGTTTACATACAAAGTGTCCTCTGCATGGGCATAAATGAACTCTCCGTATTTGGTGTGGTTCTCCAGCCCTGAACCTACGCAGCACCACATGGATGTTTCCGGTTGCGAATAAACACGATAGTGTCCCGAACGCATAGGGGTGAAGTAGACAAAACCGCCTTTTGCCGGTTGTTGTGAGGCAAGGATATGGTTGTATAGGGCGCGTTCGTAATAATCAGCAAAGCGGATGTCGGGAGAAGTCTGGAAAAGCATCTTCGTCAGGCGGAGCATATTGTAGGTGTTACAGGTTTCCGGACCTTGTACATCATTGAGCATGGATGTGAAATTGTCCGCAGGATGAAAATGCTCACGTACACTGTTGCCGCCGATACAGACGGAACGGTGATTGACAACCGTATTCCAGAAGAAACGTGCGGCCTGATCCCAAGCATCGTTTTGAGTGAGATCGGCGATGCGCTTGTAGCCGATGACTTTCGGTATTTGTGTATTGGCGTGCATACCTGTCAGATGGTCCTTGCCTCCGATAAGGGGCTCAAGAAGTGTCTTATGGGAGAATCTGCGTGCCAGTTCCAGATATTTTTTGTCGCCTGTGATGTCGGCTACGTCGGCAAATATTTCGTTCAGTCCTCCATGTTCGCTGCGCAGCATATCCTGCATCTGTTGTTCGGTGAGTCCCGACGTGATGCCTACCATCCAATCGGTGAGGGCAATCAGCATTTGACGTGCAAGGTCACTTCCTGCATAGAGGTAAGCATCGCGAAGCCCGGCATAAGTCTTGTGTATGTTGTATAGGGGAACCCATTTGCCGTTAAGGCTGAAACTTTCGGGACGGATATTCCCTTCTTTTATTTCTTTCCAAAGTTGCAGGCTTCCGGGTGTTCCTCCGATGAATCCGTTACCTACGGCTTGTTGTGCCCGGTGCAATTCGTTCAGCATATAATTCAGCCGGTTGTATACGGTCGTGTCGCCGGTAGCGGCATACATCATGGAAAGTGCGGAAATGTAATGTCCGCCGATGTGTCCGTCCAATCCGGTGTTTTCCCAGTTGGTATAGCTTGGGGCTTTGGGAGCAAGTCCGGCTTCGCGTAGGAAAGGGGCGAGCAACCGGTCAGGATTCATAGCCATGATATAGTGCAAGTCGGTCTGCTGTGCCTGTAAAAAAGGACTTTCCAGCAGCTTGATATCTTGAAGGGGGAAATAGGACACTGCTTGTCTTGTTTGGGCTTTTCCGGCTAAGAGAAAGCAGAAAAGCAGTAGGCAGGTGAGTGGTGATTTCATTTGTGTCAGGTGTTTATAGTATGATGAATAACTTTATGTATGTAAACGTAGCGGGAGTAATTTCGATGCCAGTGTGTCAAAACTAACATTAACTATCATTTTACTCTGTCATTTAGAGCGAAGCGAAGAATCTACTCTCTGTGTGATTAGGAGAAGAGATGCCCCGCTACGATTACATGCATTATTGTTCCTAAGCCTTTACCTTTTATTCAGAATGAACTTCCTTAAGGCAACCGGCTTAATCTTATAGGAATTATCTTTTGGATTTCACAGCTGCTTCTTCAACAGGCAGATTCGCCTTGTAATTTTCGATGTATGCGTTGAAGCCTTCTACATCTTCAGCTGTCGGTGACACCTCAATGCCGGCATCTCCTGCAAACACTTTTTCATCCAGAAAATCGGCAAGGGTTTGTTGCTTGTCGTTGTTCACAAGATAAGAGCCGAGTAGGGCAATACCCCATGCGCCACCTTCACCGGCTGTTTCCATAACGGAAATAGGCGAGTTTATGGCCGCAGCGAGAATTCTCTGGCCCACGCCTTTAGTCTTGAATAATCCTCCATGTCCTGTGATTCTGTCAACTTTGATTTTTTCTTCCTTGAACAGAATGTCATTACCGATTTTGAGAACTCCGACCGAAGCGTGCAGATGAGCCCTCATAAAGTTGGCAAGGTTGAACTTGTCATTTGCCGAACGTACAAACAGTGGACGCCCTTCTGCCAGCCCTGTTACGGGTTCGCCGGAAATATAGTTGTATGAAATAAGGCCGCCGCAATCTGTATTGCCGGTGAGTGCATGGTTATAGAGCTTGCCGTATATCTCATCCATATCTACGGGAATACCCAGCAATTCCTGATACTCTTTGAATAGGTTGACCCATGCATTGAGGTCGGAAGTGCAGTTGTTGCAATGTACCATAGCTACGAGGCTTCCGTCAGGAGTAGTCACCATATCGATCATTTCGTATGGTTTTGACAGGTCTTTCTCCAAAACAATCATGGAGAAGGAGGATGTGCCTGCCGATACGTTTCCTGTACGTTGCTTTACGGCATTGGTTGCAACCATGCCTGTGCCTGCGTCGCCTTCGGGCGGGCATACCGGTATTCCTGCTTTCAGGTGGCCTGATACGTCAAGTCTTTTGGCTCCTTCCGGCGTGAGGAATCCTGCATTCTTACCTGCCGGCAATACTTTGGGAAGAATATCCAGAAGTTTCCAGTCATAGCCTTTCGGGGCAACCAGATCATCGAACTTGGCTACCATTTCAGCCGAATAGTTCTTGGTGGCAGGATCTATGGGAAGCATACCTGATGCATCACCTATACCCAACACCTTTTGACCTGTTATTTGCCAATGTACAAATCCGGCAAGGGTTGTCAGGTAGTCAATGTCTTTAACATGTTCCTCATTGTCCAGAATAGCTTGGTATAAGTGGGAAATACTCCATCTCAACGGAATGTTGTAGACAAACAGTTCGGATAAAGCCGCTGCTGCCTGGGCGGTATTGGTGTTTCTCCAAGTACGGAACGGAACGAGGATTTCTTCTTTTTTGTTGAATGCCATATAGCCATGCATCATGGCACTGACACCTATTGCAGCCAGAGACTCTATTTCTGTATCGTATAAGTTTTTTACGTTTGCACGAAGGTCTGCATAGCAATCCTGCAGCCCGTACCAGACAGCTTCGACGCTATATGTCCAAAGCCCGTCGACCAATTGGTTTTCCCAAGTGTGGCTTCCCTGAGCAATGGGTTTATTTTCTGGGTCAATCAAAACAGCTTTTATTCGTGTCGAACCGAATTCTATACCAAGAATGGCTTTTCCGGCTTCAATTGTTGATTTTGGATCTGATTTCATGTGATTTAAGTAATTATAAAGGTAAAGGAGAGGTTAATTATAAATCACGAATTACTAATTACGCATACCGTAAAAGTAATCCGTAATTAGTAATTCGCAGTTATTCTTAGCAAAGCGCTTTGTTCAGCATATAATATACCTCATTCATGCGCAGTTCCTTTTTGAACTCGCTGATGGTGGTATTTTCATCGATAACAATCATTTCGATGCCGGCCATTTCTGCAAAGTCTCCCCAGTCTTCTACTGTAAGGTCGTAGGAGAAGCTGGTGTGGTGTGTACCACCTGCCAAAATCCATGCGGCTGCACCTACTTCGAGGTTAGGCATCGGAATCCATAATGCACTTGCAACAGGAAGTTTCGGAAGCGGTTTGCTCTTGATGCATTCCACTTTGTTTACGATGAGGCGGAAGCGGTTGCCCAAGTCTACGATAGTTGCGGCTACGCCTTTGCCTTGTTTGCTGGTGAATACGAGGCGTGCTGTTTCGCTGTCGATACCAATGCTCAAACGGTGTACTTCCAGTTTGGGCTTCTGTTCAGCTATCAACGGACAGACTTCCAGCATGTGAGCTTGCAGAATGGCGCTCTTTTCACCGTCGAAGTTCAGCGTGTAATCTTCAAGGAAAGAACATCCGTTGGGCATGCCCTGGCTCATGAACCAAGTAGTGCGGTAGAGTGCGGCAGTTTTCCAGTCGCCTTCTGCTCCGAAGCCATAGCCTTCTGCCATCAGTCGCTGAGATGCCAGACCGGGGATTTGGTCAAAGTCGCCCAAGTCGTTGAAGTTGGTGGTGAAGCCTTTAGCGCCAGTGTCTTTCAGCACGCGACGGATAGCAATTTCTGCTTTTGCAGAGTTCCATACTTTGGTATAGGCCTCTGTTCCCTCTTTTTCGAGTGCGGCATCATGGTCGTAGAGTTTGAAGTATTCGGCTACGAGAGCTTTCACATCAGCATCGTCAACTGCGTTATAGTAAGTCATGACGTCGTTGATGGGGTAGTAGTCCACATGGTAGCCCAATACTTGTTCGGCGCTGACCTTGTCACCGTCTGTTACGGCTACGTTGTTCATCTGGTCGCCGAAACGGATGATGAGCATATCTTGTGCGTCGGCCCATGCGGCAGCTACACGCATCCATGAAGCAATCTGCTTTTGTGCTTTTTCATCTTGCCAGTGTCCTACAACTACTTTGCGGTTCTTGCGCATGCGGGTAACGATGTGTCCGAACTCGCGATCGCCATGAGCGGACTGGTTCAGGTTCATGAAGTCCATGTCCATTGTGTCCCAGGGAATCTCTTTGTTGAATTGTGTGTGGAAATGCAGCAACGGCTTTTTCAGTTCTTGCAGGCCATGAATCCACATTTTGGCAGGAGAGAAAGTGTGCATCCAAGTGATGACACCGATACATTTTTCATCGTTGTTGGCAGCTTTGAAAGCGGCGGTTACTTCTTTGGAAGAGTTGACAGTGCCTTTATATACAATTTTTACAGGCAGACGGCCGGAGTCATTCAGACCCTTTACCATTTCGTTGCTGTGTGCGTCTACTGCGACAACTGCGTCACCTCCGTACAGAAGCTGTGCTCCTGTTACGAACCATACTTCATATTGATCAAATGCGTTCATACTGTTCTTCGTTTTAATTGTTTATATTTTATAATCTTATACTTTATGCTTGATTTTACTTTTGCCCATAATAAGCATTCGGACCATGTTTACGGCTGAAATGCTTTTCTATAAGCAGCGGGTTCATCGTCAGTTGCGGATTAACCGCATAGGCTATTGAAGCCATTTTGGCTACCTGCTCCATTACTACGGCATTGTGCACTGCATCGTGTGCATCTTTTCCCCAAGAGAAAGGACCATGATTCTTAACCAATACTCCGGGCGTATGAACCGGGTTCAATCCTTCGAAACGCTTCACGATGACATTGCCTGTCTCCAGCTCATAAGCTCCTTTTACCTCTTCTTCTGTCATATCGGTAGTGCAGGGAATGGCGTCATGGAAATAGTCGGCATGGGTAGTTCCTATATTGGGGATGTCACAACCGGCTTGCGCCCATGCAGTGGCATACGTGGAGTGTGTATGAACCACACCGCCGATTTCCGGAAACGCTTTGTAAAGCACTAAGTGGGTAGGAGTGTCGGAAGAGGGCTTCAAACTGCCTTCTACAACATTGCCGTCAAGGTCGACCACAACCATGTCTTCCGCTTTCATATCATCATAGCTAACTCCACTGGGCTTGATAACAACCAATCCCGTTGCCCGGTCAATGGCCGATACATTTCCCCATGTGAAGATGACGAGTCCATGCTTCACCAAATCAAGGTTGGCACGAAATACCTTTTCTTTCAGTTCTTCTAACATAATGTTTAATGGATTAATGTGCTAATATGGGCACATCAGCATGTTATTAAATTTTAAATTTAGGTGCTTTGCGATACGCTTTTTCATTGAATTTGTAGAGGGCGGCACCGCGTTTGGAACTTGTTTTATCGATTTTATCCGTTTTTTCTATGTAATCCATTTCGGCTATCCTTTTGCGGAAGTTCCGTTTGTCGATGTTTTCACCGTAAATGGCCTCGTATAGGCTCTGCAGTTGTGAGAGCGTAAACAGCTGGGGTAACAGGTTAAAACCGATAGGCTCAGTAGTCGTTTTTTGCTGCATCAATGCACGCGCTTTCTCCACCATTGCAGAATGGTCGAAGACTAGTGGGGGCAACTCATTGATATTTACCCAAAAAGCATTGTGCTGCTGTACCAGATCCCTGTCGTATTCATTGATGTTGACCAACGCATAGTAGGCAATGGAGATAACCCGTTCGCCCGGATCGCGGTCGATAGCTCCGAAAGAGCCGACCTGTTCCATATACACGTTGTCCAGTCCGGTCAGTTCTGCGAGAACCCGCTTGGCTGCATCGTCTACGCTTTCGCTTTCTTGAACAAATCCGCCCATTAGCGACCAGTTGCCCATTGCAGGCTCGAAGTTTCTTTTCAGCAACAACAGATTTAATTCACCTTCATTAAAGCCGAAAATGATGCAGTCGATACCTACATAGAATTTGGGATTGGAACTGTAGTAACTACTCATGTCTTTTGTTTTTATAATTGGAGGATTTTAGTTTGATGTACATGAAAAAAGTTTTTCATACGTATCAAAAATATTTTTCATGTACATCAAAAAAGTTTTTCACTATGCCCGGATTCTTACCAGAAATACCAGTAGAAAGCTGCGGTAATAGCCAGGATAATTACCGTATGGATAATATCCCAGTGGTTCCAGCTGGCACGTGTGGCAGCTTTTTGCTCAGGCGTAGATGTGCCGAATACCAAACCTTGTATCTTTTCGGCACTTGGGGCTTCGGTCATCAGGCTGACTACTATTACTACTACAATACAGAATAGGAACATCCAGCCGCAGAAGAATAACCAGTTCAGATCATAGAACAGATATTTAAACATTGAGCTGTCTGTAACCGCTGCATTGCTATAATATACTTTTGCGCCCAGACGGGTGAGACCGATGATCATACCGGCAATCAATCCCCACATACCACCTTTGGCGGAAGTGCGTTTCCAACAGATTCCCAATAGGAATGCAGCTGCGATACCGGGAGCCAATACAGATTGGACATCTTGCAGGTAAGTATAAAGAACATCACCCACACTACGCATGATAGGAATCCACAGGATACCCAGAATTACAATAACCACTGTTGCAATCTGTCCGATACCTACCAGTTTCTTTTCCGGAGTTTCCGGTTTGAAACGTTTGTAGAAGTCGATTGTGAAGAGCATGGCTGAAGAGTTGAACAGAGAAGCCAGTGAACTCATCAATGCAGCAAGAATACCGCAAACAACAAGGCCTTTTACTCCGGCAGGAAGAAGTTTGGCTACCAGTGTAGGGAAGGCGGCATCTGCGTTGGCAGTACCGTTGGCAAGCAGGGGAAGGAAACCTTCGCCACCGGCTCCGATATATTTCTGATGCAGGGCGAAAGCAATCATACCCGGAATCAAGAACAGGAATACAGGCAACAGTTTCAGGTATGCACCGAAAATAGTACCGCGACGGGCTTCTTTTTCGTTTTTACCGGAAAGTACGCGTTGCACAATGAATTGGTCGGTACACCAGTACCAGAAACCGATAATGGCCGAACCAACCAGTGCACCCAGCCATGGGAAATTGGGATCATTGTTATTGCGGATAAGTTGGGTCATGGTGTCTCCATACTCATTGACTGTAACTGCACCGCATATGCTCATCATTTCATCCCAACCACCCAATTCTTTAAAACCGAGGACGAGGATGATAAGCGAACCCAAAAGAAGGATAGGGGTTTGCAGTACCGAGGTATAAAGTACGGATTTCATTCCGCCGAATATTGTGTAAAGTGCTGTCAATACAACTAAACCGATTGCTGCAATCCAAAAGAAGTCTATTCCCCACAGTTCTTTGATACCGAACACCTGCTGGAATACAAGTCCACCGGCATATACGGTTACAGCTACTTTGGTCAGCACGTAGCTGATTAATGAAATGACAGAGAGAATAGTACGCGACTGCGGATTGTAACGGCGTTCCAGAAATTCGGGCATTGTGTATACCATGCTTCGTGAATAGAACGGCACGAATACCCATCCGAGAATCAAGATCATCCAACCTTGTATTTCCCAATGCGCCATTGCCATACCACTGGATGCACCGGCGCCGGCCAGTCCGATTAAGTGTTCCGAACCGATGTTGGATGCAAATATGGATGCACCTATGGCGAGCCATGTGGCATCACGTCCACCTAAAAAATAATCAGCCGAATCATTCTGCTTTTGTTTGACTACCCAAACAATAATACCTATCAGAGCCAGGAAGAAAATTCCAATGACTACCCAATCTAATGTTCCCACGATAATAATGATTTAAAAGTTATTATTTATTTTTCTACTGAGAATTTGAAAATACATTCGCTGTTGTAAGTCTGTCCCGGTTCCAGAATAACAGAAGGCCATTGTGGCTTATTGGGGCTGTCTGGATAATGTTGAGTTTCCAGACATACGGAAGCGCGTTGGTTGTAGACGATCCCTTTCTTTCCTTTTACAGTTCCGTCCAGGAAATTACCTGTATATACTTGGATACCCGGTTCGTCAGTGTATACTTCTAAGCTGATACCGCTTTCGGGAGAGGTGAGTTTGGCGGCAAGTTGTTTGACATCGCCATTGGTGTTCAATACCCAGTTATGGTCGTACCCGTTACCATATTTCAATTGTATGAAATCAAAGTTGGTAATGTCCCGGCCTACGGCTTTGGGGGTAGTAAAATCCATGGGAGTATCTTTTACCGGTACAATTTCTCCAGTAGTCATATAAGTCCGGTCTACGGGAGTGTAATTATCGGCATTGACATATAATATGTGGTCTGTGGCTGCTTTAGACGGATTGCCGGATAGGTTGAAGTAGGAATGGTTGGTCATGTTGATAACCGTTTTCTTATCGGTAGTTGCGCTATATTTGATATCTATGGCGTTGTCGTCCGTCAGCTTGAAAAGAACTTTGGCAGTTAAGTTGCCCGGAAAGTTTGCGTCTCCGTCCGGAGAGAAGCGAGTCAGCTCCAAAGTGGTTTCATCAATGGGGTTGGCTTCATACACCTGATATTGCCATCCTTTAGGACCGCCATGCAGGCAATGCCCGAAATTATTCTTCGGCAATTGGATCGTATCGCCGTCCAATACCATTTTGCCCTGGTTGATTCTGTTGGCGTAACGTCCGATAGATGCACCGAAATCGCTTGGAACGTTTATGTAGTCGGCTATACTGTCGAAGCCAAGGACAACATCTTTCATTTCTCCGTTTTTGTCAGGTACCATAATAGATACGATACGTCCACCGAAGTTGGTGATGCATACTTCCATGCCCGCTTTATTCTTTAATGTGTAAAGACCTGTCTGGGCATCGTTCACTACAGTTTGAAATTTTGTCGGGTTAAGACCGGAAAGAGTAAGTTCCGTTTGACTTTTCTGAGCGCAGGAAGCTAACATTAATGTAGCTATTCCGGCAATAAGAATGTGATTCTTCATGGTGTTATTTAATTTGAAAATTAGATTCTTATCTTATTTCGGGTGTAAAAGTAACACTTTTATTTGGTGTAATATATACACTTTTGTATGTTATGTAACATAAAAGAAAAAAAACAGCTTTGAAATTGGTGTATCTCAAAGCTGTTTCAATGTGTGAAAGAACACTTATTTTACTTTTTTACCCCAATATGTCTTATGGTTACTTCCGTAAGCGGCATAGACAATGGTAGGTGTTCTGGGACTGGCTTCCCAGTCAACTTCCCGTTGCAGGTAAAGGTCTATTCCATTTGCTGTCAAAATTTGCTGTTCTGCATCATAGCTCCATGTGCCGCTTTTCCATGTTCCTTCGGTAATGGTGTGGTCGGCGGCCAGCGTCATGGTTGCAGATTCTTTTTGAACTCCGTAAGAGTAGGACAAGTCTATGTGTTCCCAGTTTCCTATGAGCTCTTCTTCGGTAATGGCTACTTGGGGTACGGCTCCGTAGCGTTCGGGCATAACCAAAGGCCAACCGTCTTTGGTCCAACGGATGCTGCGTACATGTCCTAGCATAATAGCGTTGTCCACGCTTTTGGGAAGACGTGCTTGTGAAGCGTAATACCAATTACCTTTGCCGTCGTTGAAGATGGTGCAATGTGAGAAGCCTACCCAGCCGTTGCTCTTGCCGAACTTGTACGGGTGTGTTACCACCGGCAGCATTTCCGCTCCTTCGGTGACATTGGCGCCATCGATGCCGATATAAGGGCCGGTGATGCTCTTGGAACGGCATACGCGTGTATTGTAAGGTATGTCCAGTGCGTCGTATGCTACGAACAGATAGTAGTAGCCTGTCTCGGCATTGTAGATGATTTCAGGGCCTTCGCTGGCTTGCCAACGGTTGTTGATGTCGCGGGTGGCTATCAGCTGTCCGTATTCCGCCGGAGCACTTCCTTCTGCCCAGGGTACACCTAAGTCTTGTTTAGGCATTCCTGTTTCGACATTCAACTCCATAGCAACGATGCCGCTATGCCATGAACCGTATATCAGCCAGTGGGTATTTTCAGGAGTAATGATGTAAGAGGGGTCGATGGCATTCCATTTGTAATAACAGTTGTCGTATTGGGTGCTGGGTATGTTGAAGTTCAATCCCTTGTCCGATGCGTTGGTCACTACATATCCTTTGTCCACCCAATCGCTGTTGTTGGCAGGGTTGCTGTTCTCCATCATGCCGATAAAGGCACGTTCACTCCAGGCGGTTGCTCCGGTTCCGCCGTCCAGATAGCCGGGTACTACGATGGAGTAGTACATGCGATACAGTCCGTTTTTAACTTTCTGCACATTTGGCGCCCAGTATCCGAAGTCACTTTCTGCGGCAGCGCTTGCTTCCAATCCCATTGCTTTGCGTATCTCATTTAACTTCGGCATCACCCAGTCGGGAAGCTTCGGCATGGTTCCGCCCAGGTATTCCCAATTCACGAGGTCTTTGGAGCGTCTGGCGTGAAAGTGCCCATGTCCTGTATGTGCATTGCCGTAGGAGGCATCTGTCTGATACATATAGTAGTATCCGTCTTCGGCAAGCACTACGCTGGGATCGTGCACGTTTGCCAAGTTCCATTGAGTACGGTTGGACCAGCTTGCAATGCTCGCATAATTATCTTCGTATTCCGGAGCTACATAGTTCTTTAATTGTTCATTAATGTCTGTGATTTCTATGGTCGACGTGAATGTTTCCGAGTAAGTGTAGCGGCTGTTGCCATACACGTATGCGCGTATGTAGTAAGGGGTATTGATTTTCAATCCGGAGAGGGTAGCACTGAAATTCTCATCCGCTTCCACCACCATGTCTTTGATAGTAGGATTTGAGACATTTACACTATAGCAGAATCCCTTCTTGACTACGCTGCTCAGATTGCCGGTGATTGATGATTTAACGCTCAGGGAGGTGCCCGTTGCAGTTGCTTCGGGAGTGGCTAAAACTACATCGCTGTTTCTGTTGTATTCGATGTTGTCAAGCCCATCGGAACAAGCTGTAAAAACGAATACTGTCAGTAGGGATAGTAAGAAAAATGTTGTTTTTTTCATTTGGGTAAGTTTTTAAGATCCATATCGTTCCGTTGATAAAAAGGAACGATATGGATGATAAAGAATTTAATAGTTATTCTTAATTATTGAAGACGAGATGGCAACCGTCAACGGTTAGTGCGAAGTTCAAGTCATTTGCATCTATGGTGTTGATACCCCAATAGCATTGGGTGGAGATTGCATCATCGGTTCCTTGCATCACTGCTTGAACATCGGCGGTACCATCACCGCAATTAGTCACGTAGACCGTAACTTTGGCTCCATTCATACCAGCAAGCCAAGTGGCCCAGTCGCCTTGTGTTCCGTTAGGAGTGCAGGCGCCATATCCAGTGCCCCAGCCATAATTATCGGCGCGAACCACTGCATATTCGGTAAGATCGGCTTTACGGAGAATCACAACAAAGTTGTTCCAATTATCACTCAGACTGCTGTAGTTGGTGAAAGTGATAGACTTTGTTTGACCTGCAGGTACATTGAAATCATCCGAGTGGGCACCCCAGAAAGCTGTTGAGTTATCTTCGGTTCCTATCATGTCGGTACTGTTCTTCACGACAGTCGCTTCGGAGACGGTGACATTTACCGTTGCGGTGATGTTTTCTCCGGCGGTAATGGTAACCGGTTGCGAACCGGCCTTTGCCGGAATGGCAGAGAAGCTGAGTTTCGCGTTGTCAATGACTACCGAACTTCCGTCGGAGTAGGTTCCCGTAACTACCATACCTGTTGGATCGAAAGGCATCGTGCAACTCTTGGCATCTTCCGAGGTATAGTAATAGGGCTTTGTGCGCGAGGGTGCAGTGGTTATTGAGATAGATTGAAGTACTCCCACAACCTTAAAAGACGCGTTAGCCACAATCGGTTTGTCGCAGTTTTCGCCCTTAAAGGTTTTGTTGTAGACAGCTACAAGAGTCTTATCTCCTGTTTGATTTATATCAGGGATGGCTGAGAATGAGAGTTCGGAAGCCGTTACGGTTTTAGTCACTCCCTCTTCAAAGGTTACAATGGCAGAGATGTTAGTCATGGCCTCTTCAAGCGAAGTACCCAAAGATATCTGTGCGGGTACATTCTGCAATACCATTGATACCGGATTTTTGTCTGCGGCAGATGTAAGCCCACCGACAGGAACGATGTTGGTTTGCAGGAAGTCGATGTAAGAGCCTTCGGGGACTAAGAAGCAGCGAATGTTGGTGTTGCTTGCATCTGCATTCAGGTTGGGTTCTTTATTCGGTTGTGCATAGGTCTTAGTAGCCACGCCGTTGGTCATCTTGACGGTGAAAGCATTTTCGCTGGTGCGGTCTACGGTGAGCGTCACTTTGCCACCCAACTTTTGTACGTTCTCGTCTTTGTTATCAACGGGATCAAGAAGCAAGGTGCCCGATATGTACTGGAAGTCAATATGATCGCCCCACTGAGAGTTATAAGTTTCAGGGTTACCTGTAACATCAAAGCGGATAGCTCCATATTCGAGATATCCCTCACCGCCACGTTCCACATCATTGGTGATGATAAGGGCAAAGTTCTTATAATATGTGTTATCGGCAGGGTTGATGTTAAGATTGAACACCGCGTTCCATTTCTCGCCGTCAGGTATCACATAATACTTAGAAAAGGCAGCCCAGAAACCGGAGGTGAAATCCGTATTCCCGATGGTGTACACATCTTCCTGCATACCTTCGAGTACTTCATCTTCCGGTTCTTTCTTGGAGTCTTCTATTTCCTGTATTTTATCGGAAATCCATTCGGGAGCATTTACGTCATAGAGTTCGCCTCCTTCGCAGCTTGCCAAGGCCAGCATCCACAAGGCTGCTGCACAGCAGAAGAATGTTATTTTATAGAAATGTTTCATTTTCTTTATTTTTTAATAGGTAATGGTTTGAAACGTTCCCCGCCCTGCTCCGGTTGAGGCCGTAGGGCTGAGGGGAGTGTGTTTCTAAGTTTATTTACTTGCTTAACTCTACGACCGGACGTACTTTCCATCCGTTTTCCCGGAAGTAAGTGGAATTATCTGTACTGTGATTGGCAGAGTTTCCTGTCAGGTTCGGGTTGTTGTTCATCAACTGTTGTACGATAGGCAGGAACTCATGTCCCGGTCTGTAAGTATCGAAAGTACTCTTCAGTTCGGAGTCGCTTGCTATATCGCTGTACTTCACAGGATCCTTTACTCCATTTATGGAGCGGCGCACTGTGCCATGTTCTTTTAGTTGTTGCAGGCGTCCGCTGTCATAGAAGAATCCCCAGCGGATGAGGTCGAAGCCTCGTCCGAATTCGCATCCGAATTCCTTAGGACGTTCCACATTGGCTATCTGTTCAAAGAGTTTGTCGGCAGAATTAAAGTCTTCAAGTTCCAGATCTGCCAGATTAGCGCGGTTACGCACTTCATTGATCCAATCGATAGCCTGCTGTGTGGGACCGTTGACTTCGTTCTCGCACTCGGCAGCGCGTAGCAGTACATCGGAATAGCGCATCAGCCGCAGGTTGATGCCATCGTGCAAGCCCGTAACCACAGTGCTATACAATCCGGTACGGAGATTCGTGAATTTGGCAATCGGCAGACCTCCGAAAGTATTGTTGGTTACGATATTATCAGTGGATTTAAGTGTATTTGTATAAGCCACATTGCCATACTCGAAGTTTTCCCAATCGGTTTCATAGGTACCAATGGTCCAATAGAGCCTGGGGTCGAGTTTTCCACCGGTGGTACGCTCTTCTTTAAAAAGCTGGTAGAGCCAGGGCGAAGCCGAGATGTCGGCCCATCCGCCGTAGACACCCGGAGCGAAGTTGCTCTCGACGGCCGAGCCTTGTGTGGCATTGGGGCTTGTGTTTACCGGTGTCCATTCGTCGTCGGTGCCTTGTGCTCCATAGTCGAGGAACTGTACTTCGAAGAGGCTCTCTGCGTTGTTCTCGTATGCCGAACCTTCGCGGAAGTTATCTCCGTAGTTGTCCATCAGTTTATAAGTGCCATACTTTTTGCCGATGATGTCTTTCAATACCGGAAGTGCTTCGCTGTATTTTTGACGCATCATGAGGGCGCGGGCATAATAGCCGGCCGCAGCACCGCAGGTGGCACGTCCGCCGCTCCATTCACTGCCTTCATCGCGGGAGGGAAGCAATCCCATTGCTTCCTGAAAGTCTTTCTCTACTTGGTCGAGCACTGCATCGTAGGTGCTGTTGGCGCCATAAAGTCCGTTCAACGAAGAGTAGGTGGCATAATCCGTAATGAGAGGCGGATTCTGATAATAGCCCACTAAGTTGTAGTAGGATAGAGCGCGAAGGAAAAGCGCCTGTCCTTTGATGCGTTTCATTTTTTCGGTAAGCTGGCTGTTATCTTCACCGCAACGTGAAATGGTGAAGTTGCACACATTGATGGTATAGTACCACTCACGCCAGGGCCACCATGTGATGTCCGAAGTGACTTCAGCATTAAGATCATCAAAAGGCAGATACCACACTTGTGAAGAGTTCCAGGCTTCATCGCCACGACACACATCGATGGTGTAGCCTACACGAGCATAAGAACCTTCCATGCGGATGTGGTTGTAGGCGGCAATCACACATTCCTCCAAGTCGTCAGCATTAAAGCCGAATGTACTTGAGGTTTGCTGGTTGGGATTCAACAGTTCCAATCTGTCGTTGCAGGAAGTCAGCACGCCAAATCCCAAAATGAGAGCAAGTGAATATTTATTTAGTTTCATAAGATATGTTTTTAATTTAGGTACTAGAAAGTAACGATTAGAATGTAAAATGAACGCCACACATGAAAGTACGTGCAGTAGGATAAGAACAGAAATTGTATCCCGGAGTGAAAGTTCCTCCTGCGTAATCCACATTGTAACCATGATAGCCGGTGAATGTGTGGAGATTCTGTGCCGATACGTAGAAACGTACATCGGATACATATTTACCGAACCACTTATCCGGGAAGTTGTAGCCCAATTCTACATTGGCTATTTTCCAGTAGGCTGCATTCTGAATCTTGCGTGAACTGAAGAGGTCGTTCCAACCCAAGCTGGCACTGTTGGTGACATAGGTGCGTGGCACGTTGGAAAGGTAAGTGCTGCCGTCTTCGCTAAAGCGGTTGGCTTCGAGCATACCCACTTCTTTGTTTCCCCAGCCATAGCAAGAGTTGAGTGAGTTGTAGATGTCGTCGCTAACGTGATAGTTCAGTGCGCCGAACGTTGCGATGCTCAGGTCAAAGCGTTTGTATTCAAAACGGGCATTAAGGCCGAAATTGATTTTTGGCATGCCGCTGCCCAATACCACTTGATCTTCGGAGTCTACTTTACCGTCATTGTTTACATCTTTATAGAGGCAGTCACCAATTTGGGCGCCTTCTTGTGTGGCGTGGTTGTCAAGATCTTCTTGCGTGCGGGCGATACCTTCATAAACCCAACCGTAGAACTGACCGATTTCTTGGCCTACTTTAGTGATGTAAGAACCTGAGATATAAGAATCGGTACCGAAACCTAATGAGGTTACGCGGTTGCGTAATGTGCTAAGGTTGGCCGATACTTCATATTTGAAGTCATGGTCGCGGTTGCGATAGGTAGCGGAGAACTCAAAACCGGAGTTGTTCATCGAAGCGGCATTCATCGTTACGGTGGTGTTGGACACTCCGGCTTGTTCCGGAACAGGAACAGCATACAGCAGGTCTTCACTGGTATTCTTGTACCACTCAGCTGTAAACTCCAAACGATTGCGGAACAAAGCAAGATCGATACCCACATTGTAGGTCTTCTTTTTCTCCCATGCAAGGTTATTGTCCACGAAAGTGGAAACGGCAGAACCGGTCACTACGTTACCGTTGAAATTGTAAGTCATATTATTGCGTGACATGACGGCCTGATACATGTATTCACCGATGTTCTCATTACCAAGCTCGCCATAGCTTGCACGAACTTTGAACATGTTCACGACGTCCGGATTGAAAGGGAAGAAGTTTTCTTTGTCAAAGCGCCAGCCCACAGAGACGGAAGGGAAAGTTCCCCAACGGATACTTCTGGTCAGGCGTGAGCTGCCATCCCGGCGTACTGTTGCCGATAATAAATATCTGTCATCGTAGTTGTAATTGATACGACCGATGTAGGACAAGATAGCATGCTTGTATTCGTAACTTTCGGAATACGTGTTGGCGGCATTCTGCAGTTGTAGGAAATAAGGTTCGGTGAAGTTGATTCCCCATCCGGTCAGCAGGTCGGTGTTTTCTTCTTCGTAAGACTGGCCTGCCACTACGTTGATGTGGTGTTTGCCTATCGTACCATCGTAAGTAAGCACATTCTCTATCAAGGCGTCCGAATAAATACGGGAACCCTTGGTCAACCGTTCATTACTCTTGGACAGATAGACGCGGTTACTCTGCACCCATGCCGGAATCCAAGTGAAGTCCTTGCAGAAGGTTTTGCTGTAAGAGAGGTTTATTTTATAGTTGAGTTTGTGGTTTTTGCTGTTGAAGCCGAACATATTGAAGATGTCTACGTCTGCCGAGCCTGTTCCCACGAAACGGTCCACACGTGTGTTGCGTTGCAGCAGGTTGTTTACCAGTAATGGATTGGAAGCGGAGATATCACCATGTATGGTATCGTAGTATACGCCATAGCCGTAAGCGTCATAATTGAAGTTGTTGGCAATTCCCACCAAATTGTCGAGCACCCATGTTGAAGAATCGTATGCTTTGATGGTGGGCTGCATCAGTAAGGTTCCGCGCAGAATGTTGGTTACGTCGCCATACAGGCCTTGAACGTATTCGGAAGCATTGGACAGGCCCATGTTGTCTTGGTCGGAGTGGGAGTAAACAAGGCTGGTCTGGAACTTTATGAACTTGGTGTCCATACTGTTGTTGACACGTGCGGTGTAACGTTCGTAGTTAGGACCGGCACCTTCGAGTGTTCCTTTTTGGTTGAAATAGTCTAATGCTATATTATAAGTGTTGTGAGCACCACCTCCGGAAAGGTTTACATTATGGTTTTGACGGATACCCGTTTTGAATACTTCGTTGAACCAGTTGGTATTGGTGTCATCTTGGAAATGGTATTTCCCGGTTTCGCTGTTGAGCTTGTATCCCGATGGCAGCGGAGTGTTGGAGTTTGCACAAGCCTGACCGATGTACTGGCTGTATTGGTCGGCATCCATTACATCATAGACTCCCTTAGGAATATAATCCATACCGAAATATCCATTGTAGTCCACTTTCAGCGGTTGGTCTTTTTGTCCGCGTTTGGTGGTGATGATAATCACACCGTTGGCAGCACGTGAACCGTAGATGGCGGCAGCCGAAGCATCCTTCAATACCTGGATGGTTTCAATATCGTTGGAAGAGAAATCGCGGATGGAAGTTCCCATGGGAACGCCGTCGATGACATAGAGGGGAGAAGTACTGCCGAAAGATCCTACACCGCGAATACGTACGGTAGGATCGGCACCCGGCTGTCCGTCGGAGGTGACTTGCACGCCGGAAACCTTGCCTTCAAGCATGGTGGAGATATTGGAGTTTGATGTCTGTTTCAAAGCTTCCGCATCTACTACGGCAACAGAACCGGTTAAGTCGGATTTCTTTTGTGTACCATAACCTACAACAACCACTTGTTCCAGCATCTGGTCATCAGCCTGTAATTGTATGGTATCAATAATGGCGCGGTTGCGAACTGCTACTTCGCGTTCCTTGAAACCCACATAGCTTATCAAAAGGATAGCGTTTCCGGGAACTTCCAACTGGAAGTTTCCATCCAGGTCGGTAATGGTTCCGCCTTGTCCGCCTTTAACTCTGACGGTAGCTCCTGGCATAGGTTCACCTTGTTCGTCGACAATTTGGCCACGAACCTTGATAGTCGGAGATTGTGTCACAGTAGCCATGGCAGGTGTAGGATACACCGTCATACTGCTAAAGGCACACAGACCAAGCATTACGGAAAGAAATAAATGTTTCCTCATTTTTAAAAGAATTAAGATTATTAAATTAATAGATTAGATCACCGTTAACTATATTATAATATTATATTGGTCAATATACGATCCTATATTGACCGCCGGGAGAGTCAGGTAACAGACTTCACAAAACTGGGGGAGGTTGAATTTAGCCAATGCCATCTACGATGGACAGCCGTTCTCTTGTCGTTCTTCATATTATTAATATTAAAATTAGATTTCCAATCATTGCTTTTCCTTGAGGGATTTCCTGAAGAAATAAGCAATGATTGTATGGCAAAAGTAGGGCTTATGGTGTAAATAGGGGTGGACAAATGGGTTTTAGAGGTGGATAAACGAATTTTAAGTGTAGAGAATACAGCTTATTATGTAGATTTATTGTTTTTTGCCGTAAGTAAGGGTTATTCTTCCTCATTAAGCAGTGAGCTTGGCGTCGTATTGAAGTATTTGGTGAAGCATCTCGTGAAGTATTTAGGGTCATTAAATCCTACTTCATAGGCAATTTCCGCAATGTTCATGCTTTTATTTTCCCGGTTTTTCAGTAATAGTTCGCGGGCAATGTTCAGGCGGTAGTTGCGTATGAATTGTCCGGCAGACTGCCCGACGAGACTTTGTAGCTTTTTGTTCAACAGGCTTTTGCTCACACCTGCCGCTTCGCAGAAATCGCTCACCTCGAAATAGGAATTTTTGTAGTTCTCCTTAATGACATCCATGATGCGGTTGAGGAACTTCTTGTCGCCCGATTCTTCTTCCATATTCAAGGCATCCACATCCATGGCTATGGCAAACTTCTTTTGATAACGTTTACGGTTCTCAAGGATATTTTCGATGCGGGTAAGCAGTAATGTCTCGTCAAAAGGTTTCAGTAAATATTCGTCAACTCCTATGCGGTAGCTTTCCAGGCGTGATTCCTGCGATGTCTTGGCTGTCAGCATAAGGAAAGGGATATGGGAGATAGCGAAATTCTCTTTTACCCGGCGGGACAGTTCAATGCCATCCATTACGGGCATCATCAGGTCGCTGATGATAAAGTCTACCGAATGTGAGTTTAATATGTTCAAGGCTTCTGCTCCATGGGCAGCTTCGAATACATTGTATTTATCCCGTAGGATGGAACGGATATATCCACGCATATCCGCGTTGTCCTCGACCACCAGGATTGATAAACCTTTTCCGAAGGTATCGGATGGGGGTAGCGCATCGGAAGTCATAAGTTGCGGGGCGCTTTCGGCCAGTGTTTCCACCGTATTGCTTTCCGGTGTTATCGGTAGGAGGATGCGTAGCGAGCAGCCTGTCGTATGGTTGTTTTGCGCATGGATTTCACCTCCATGCATCTGTACAATGCGTTTACACAAGTAAAGTCCGATGCCGCTTCCGGCCTGTCCGTACATCGGATATTTGGTTTGTCCTTGCGACTGGTAGAAACGGTTGAATATTTTGATTGCGTCATCATCGGGAATACCGCTGCCTGTGTCGCTGACACAGATGTAAAGCATGGATTTGCGGTTATCGGCAGGAGGTAGCAGGGCTATGAACAGAGACACACTTCCGCCGTTGGGTGTAAATTTAATGGCATTGCTCAGCAGGTTCGTCAGCACTTTGTGCATCGCTTCTTCATCGTAGGAGATTTCCGGTGAAGGCATCCGGAAATAACGTTTCACTGTGATGTCTCTTTCTTTGGCAAAGACTTCAAAAGGTATGATCAGTTCATTGGCAAATTTCAGAAAATTATTCCGGGATTTTACGATTTCCAGTTTGCCCGACTCCACTTTACGGAAGTCCATAAGCTGGTTGACAAGCGATAACAGGTATTTGGAATTGCGTTCCACGAAATGTAGCTGCTCGATGACTTGAGGGTTGTAGCTTAACTTTAATGCACGCTCTATCGGCCCTATGATCAGTGTGATTGGGGTGCGGAATTCGTGTGTGATATTGGTGAAGAATGCTATCTTGTCCAAGGTCAGCTCTTGTATCTTACGTGTCATTTTGGTAAGCTGCGCTTTCTGCCGGGTAATTTTCTCGTTTTGTTGCTTCAACATCCGGTTCTGACGGGACAACTCTTCGGTCTGTTCTTCCAGTAGTTGTTTCTGCTTTTTCAGTTCATGGGTGCGTTGTTCCACCTTTTGGTGTAATCTTGCTTTTTGCTCTTTCAGGCTTCGTATGCGCCATTGGTAGAATTGCCATGTAGCGAATGTGGCAAGGATTATTACAAGCAGTATAAACCAGGTTGTCTTGTAAAAATAGGGCTGGATTGTTATTTGCAGTTCCGTTATATTATCCTCTCCGGTTGGGGTGTAGGGCGTGTACTTCACTTGCAGCGTATAGTTTCCCGGAGACAGATTGGTGTAAGTAGCAAAACGCCGGCTGGCAGGCACGTGTATCCAACGGTTGTCAAAACCCAGTAGGCGGTAACTGTAAGTGGCGGTATTGTCGGACTCGTAGTTGAGTGCGGAAAATTCCAGTGAAAAAGATTTTTCACGTTCGTGGATGCGGATAGCCTTACTGACGGCAATATCGAGCGGCAAGTATTCGTTGCCGGGGAATATTTCCTCGTTTCCTACTTTCAAACGGGTGAACCGTACTTTGGAAGACTGGGTTGTAAGGGCAGGCAGGTTGCAATCTATGGCAACCAGTCCGGATACGGTGCCGAGGTAGAGCTTGCTGTATTGTGAACGGTGAGCAGCATTCCAGTAAAACTGGGTATCGGCAAGACCGTCTTGCCGGTTGTAGTTGATAAAGTGGTTTTCTGTGGGTTGGAAGCGCGACAGCCCATTGTTGGTTGCTATCCAGATACATCCTTTATCATCTTCCAGGATACTGCGGATACTGTTGTCTGGCAGACCATGAAGGGAGTTGTAACAGACGAACTGTTCTTCTCCATCTTCGTTCTGCATACGTTTATAAATGCCATAACCGTTGCTGCCCAACCACAGTGTGCCGTCCTGAGTTTCGTAAAAGCAACATATCTTTTCTATCAGTCCGGAAGACGGATCATCCAGTTTGTACTTCAGATGACGGTAACGGAATGTTCCCTCAGGCGATGAGACGGAGCGGGAGTGCAGGTCGATGATATAAACGCCGTCCAGACATCCCATCCATAATTGCCCGTCTTTGTCTATGATAGAGCCGATGCAACCTCGTATGTCCTCGGCGGCACGCTTGGCAAATGGTGAACAAAGCTGTTTATGCGCCAGGTCATAGAAAAATAATCCCTGGTTTGCTCCGATCCACATACCGTTGTTTATGGAGTCGTAGACCAGTGCTCCGATAAAGTCTATGGGATAGTTGTCTTTATTTTGGGCTGTGATTGCTTCTATTCTGTGCTGTGGGTTTTGCGGGTTGATAAGGTTGATGCCGCCGCCCCATGTACCAATCCACAATCTTCCTTGCCCGTCGGCGGTGATGGCGCTGACAGAGTTGTGGGTAAGAGTGCCGCTTTCGTATGTATAATGGATGAAGCTGTCGCTTCCTACCGCCTTTTTATTCAGCCCCCCTTCTACGGTGCCTACCCATAAGTTTCCGCTATGATCTTCGTAAACGGCGTTCACCGGATTGTGGGAGATTGTTTGGAGATTCTTGTTATCATGCTGATAGTTCTGTATGGACAGACGCTTGGCGGTCATTTTATTGATGCCGCCACTTTCGGTCCCCACCCAGATATGCTGCCCTTCTACGATGATGCAGTTGATGAAATTGCTGTTCAGCAGCTTACTGCCGGTGTTGGATGCCTGATCGCTTATGCGTTCAAAGTTGTCCTTTATGGGATTGTATATGTTGATGCCTTTCAGGCTGGCAACCAGTAATTGTTTGTCGTTGGTTATGGCGAGACAGGTCAGGAAATTTTGTGAGAGGGAATGCGGATTGTCGGAGGCATGCACATATTGCTTCACTATACCTTCATTTTTATTATATCGGTACAGGCCTTTGTCGGTGGCGATCCATACTTCATTCTCTTTGGCTATGAAGTCTGTAAAATATAGATCCGGTGCAAAACTCAGGCAGTCGTCGATTAAGGTTTCCTCCAGTTTGCCTTGTGCAGTGATACCTACTTTGTATAGTGCACCATTGATGCCTATCCATACTTTTCCCTCATTTTCCACATCCTTAAAGACGATATCGTACCGGTAAGGATTGGGAACCTCCAGTGAATGAATACTTTCTATATCTCCATTGGTGCGGAAAGCAATACGGTGCAGGCTATTGCCGCAATACAGCCAAATACATCCGTTGGCATCTTGTGTAACCATGAATGCCGGTTGCTTAATGAGTGTCTCCAGCTTCTTTCGGGGATCATGAGGCAGTACGGACTGCATGGTTGTCAGGTCGATAATATCCGTTCCCCCTTCCGATACAACCCAAAGCCGCTGAAAGTTGTCTTCGTGGACTTTGCGTATGAAGTTGCTCTTGAGCCGGCAATGTGGGGTAGCCGGAGTGAAGTTGACGAATTCATAACCGTCGTATCGGGATAGTCCGCCTCCCGACATGGAAATCCAAAGGAAGCCTTGCCGGTCTTTGTAGATATCATCGACAAAATTATTGGGAAGCCCTTCATTCATGGTTATGTAGATTGTGTTATACCGGTTGGTAAAAGACTCCTGAGCCCACAAAAAAGCGGGGCTTGCCAAAGCGATATATAATATAATAATGTGGAAAAACTTATGCATTGTTTTATCATTTGGTATTAGCACAAGCAAAGTTAATGGATTACTTGTGATGACAATAAAAAGTCTGCGGTCTTTTTTGTGAAGTTGGAAGATTGTCCACCTTAAAAGGTCATATATCCACCTCTACTGCTTTGGGCATGGCGTACATTTGCATTGTATTTTTAATTTGCTGATATTATGAGAAAAATGTTATGTGTGGCCGTCACGTCCATGGGAATTCTGTTTGCCGGTTGCAATTCTCCGGTTTTTACTCCCATAGCTTCGCCTAATCCCTGGCAGGATGACTACTCTTTTTTGTCCTCTATGGATAACTATCGCTCGTGGGGAACTTACAATGTACATGATCCGTCTTGCCGTAAATTGGGCGACTATTATTATATGTATTCCACCGATGCCATTTTGGGTGAGAACCGTCAAGAAGCCGAAGAAAAAAATGTTCCGTTGGGATACATACAAGTGCGCCGTTCCAAGGACCTTGTCAAATGGGAGTTTGTCGGCTGGGCTTTTCCGGAAATACCGCAGGAAGCTGTGGAGTGGGTACGTTCACATGCCGGAGGTGAGGGAGCAACGAACATCTGGGCTCCTTATATAATCCCTTTCGGTGATAAATACAGACTCTACTATTGTGTATCGGCTTTTGGCCGCAAGACATCGTATATAGGTATGGCAGAGGCTGCATCGCCCGAAGGCCCTTGGACACAACGAGGTTGTGTTGTCAAGACCAATGAGGCTTCGGTAATGAATGCAATTGATCCGAGCGTCATGGCCGATCCTGTCACCGGAAAGTGGTGGATGCATTATGGATCATTCTTTGGAGGGTTGTACTGCGTAGAGTTGGATCCGGAAACCGGACTTCCCGCCGAGGAGGGAGATCAGGGGCATCTCACCGCACGCCGCGCCAATTATCAGAAAGATAATCTGGAAGCTCCCGAGATTATTTACAATCCTGATCTGAAACAGTATTATTTATTTGTTTCATACGATCCGCTGATGACCACCTATAACGTGCGGGTAGGGCGTTCGGACAAAGCGGAAGGCCCGTTTGTTGATTTCTCCGGCGTGGAACTGAAAGACACTACTAATAATTTTCCTATTCTGACAGCTCCATACCGCTTTCATAATCATCCGGGTTGGGCAGGGACTGCACACTGCAGTGTATTCACCTCGGATGAAGGGCAATACTTTATGGCACATCAGGGACGCCTGTCACCCCATAACCAAATGATGGATCTTCATCTGAGGCAGGTCTTTTTTACGCCCGACGGATGGCCGGTGGTGTCGCCCGAACGTTATACAGGCAGTGTTTCCCGTAAATTCTCGGCAGAAGATATGGCAGGAGAGTGGGAAGTTATACGCATACAGGAACCTGCGTATGAACGCCGTTTGCAGGCAGGCCAGATCCTATGGGGGGAGGGACAGCTCAAAGAAGAGGAGTGGAACGTGTCTCATTTGCTGTCCTTGGAGAAGAACGGACATTTAGGTGAGAATAAGGGTAACTGGGAATTTTTGGAAGCAAAGCAATTATTGTCCCTGACTCTGGAAGGTGAAATTATAAATAATCTGATTATATTTGCCGGACACGATTGGGAAAACGAAAAGGAAACCGTTCTTTTTACAGGACTGGACAGTCGTGGCAGGTCTATATGGGGAAAGCGAATTAAGTAATCATATATACATTTTATACCATGAAAAAATACAAAGGTTTATTGGCGGTGCTGGCTCTTGCGGCAGGTTCGGCACTGCAAGCACAAACAAATGAATTGGTGATACAAGCCGGGAAACCGGGAGCGGAAATTCAGCCTACTATGTACGGTTTGTTTTTCGAAGATATCAACTATGCTGCCGACGGCGGTCTGTATGCCGAACTTGTGAAGAATCGTTCTTTTGAGTTTCCGCAACATTTTATGGGGTGGAAGACATTCGGTAAGGTGTCCCTGAAAGATGACGGCCCTTTTGAAAGAAACCCGCATTATGTGCGTTTGGCGTATGCCGGACATCCGCATAAACAGACCGGACTGGACAATGAAGGATTTTTCGGTATCGGAATAAAAAAAGGCGCGGAGTATCGTTTCTCTGTATGGGCACGTGTGGCAGAGGGGGAAACACCCGCTAAAATCCGCGTGGAGCTGGCCGATACGAAATCTATGGGCGAACAGCAGGCTTTTGCAACTGCCGATGTAACGGTCGATTCAAGGGAATGGAAAAAATATCAGGTGATACTAAAGCCGGAAGTGACCAATCCGAAAGCTATTCTTCGTATTTTCCTTGCTTCCCGGCAAACGGTGGATTTGGAACATATTTCCCTTTTCCCGGTAGATACCTGGCAAGGACATGAAAACGGGCTTCGTAAAGATTTGGCACAGGCATTGGCAGATATAAAGCCGGGGGTATTCCGTTTTCCCGGCGGATGTATTGTAGAAGGTACTGATATTGCATCACGCTACGACTGGAAAAAGTCGGTAGGTATGGTGGAGAACCGTCCGCTGAATGAGAATCGTTGGCAATATACTTTCCCGCATCGGTTCTTTCCCGATTATTACCAAAGTTATGGTTTGGGATTTTATGAGTTCTTCCAGCTTTCCGAAGAAATCGGTGCGGAACCGTTGCCGGTGTTGAGTTGCGGTTTGGCTTGTCAGTTCCAAAACCCGAATATGGATGCGCATGTGCCTCTTTGCGACCTGGATAGTTATATTCAGGATGCGCTCGATCTGATAGAATTTGCAAATGGTGCAGTTGATACTCCCTGGGGAAAGGTACGTGCCGATATGGGACATCCCGCACCGTTCAATCTGAAATTTATAGGTATAGGTAACGAGCAGTGGGGAAAGGAATATCCCGAACATCTGGAACCCTTTGTCAAAGCCATTCGCAAGAAATACCCCGACATAAAGATTGTGGGTAGTTCCGGCCCTAATTCGGAAGGTGAGCAGTTCGACTATCTTTGGCCGGAAATGAAAAGACTGAAAGCCGATTTGGTGGACGAACATTTCTATCGTCCCGAAGCATGGTTCCTAAGCCAGGGAGCGCGTTATGACAATTACGACCGTAAAGGCCCGAAAGTCTTTGCCGGAGAATATGCCTGTCATGGCAAAGGAAAGAAGTGGAACCATTTCCATGCTTCATTGCTTGAGGCGGCCTTTATGACCGGACTGGAACGGAATGCGGATGTTGTGCATATGGCTACCTATGCACCGTTATTTGCTCATGTGGAAGGTTGGCAGTGGCGTCCGGACATGATATGGTTTGATAACTTGAATTCAGTGCGTACAGTGAGCTATTATGTACAGCAGCTTTTTGCAACGCATAAGGGAACGAACGTCCTTTCTCTGACTATGAATAAAAAGCCTGTAACGGGTGCCGAGGGACAGAACGGACTATTTGCGAGTGCCGTATGTGACAAAAATAAGAATGAGATCATAGTGAAAGTGGCCAATACCTCAGACAAAAAACAGCCTTTGTCTTTGATTTTTAACGGATTGAAGAAGAAAGAGGTTTTGTCGGGAGCACGTTGCATCAAACTCTCTTCCGCTGACATGGATAAGGACAATACTATTGAGAACCCATTGGCAATCATTCCGCAAGAAACATCTTTGGATGTGGATGGGCATACTTTGAACGTAGATCTGGAGCCTGCCACCTTTGCGGTATATATTTTGAAGTATTGATGTCTTGAGCTTTAAAGGAATATCATGATGAAAAATATATTTATTTTTTGGGTTAGTTCTTTGATGCTGGCAGTTCCGCAAGGGCTGTCGGCACAAAGTGACACTACTTTTGTTGCTGCGGGAAATCCGATAGTAAAGCATAAGTTTATTGCAGATCCGGCAGCGATGGTGCATGATGGAAAGATGTATATTTATGGCGGCCATGATGAGTGTCCTCCACCGGAAGAGCATTATGACCTGAAAGAATGGTGTGTCTTTTCCTCTTCCGACTTGAAAACGTGGACCGAACATGCCGTCCCTCTAAAGGCTAAGGACTTTTCTTGGGCAAAAGGCGAGGCTTGGGCAAGCCAGGTAATAGAACGTGATGGCAAATTCTATTGGTACGTAACGGTGGAGCATAAGACGATTCCCGGTAAGTCCATCGGTGTAGCCGTATCCGATTCACCGACAGGACCGTTTGTCGATGCCCGCGGTTCTGCCCTCATCACCAACGATATGACAACCGACCGTAGCAAAAGTTACTGGGATGATATAGATCCCACCGTTTTTATTGACGATGACGGGCAGGCATATCTCTACTGGGGCAACAGTCAGTGCTATTTCGCCAAACTGAAAAAGAATATGGTGGAATTGGACGGGCCGATTATTCCGGTTGACTTACCCCGTTTCACAGAAGCTCCCTGGATTCATAAAAGAGGCGATTGGTATTACCTTTCCTATGCTTCCGAATTCCCGGAGAAGATATGCTATGCCATGAGCCGTAGTATAACGGGCCCTTGGGAATACAAAGGGATTTTAAATGAATTGGCTGGAAATAGCAATACGAATCATCAAGCTATTATAGAGTTTAAGGATAATTGGTATTTTATCTATCATAACGGCGGCATTAATCCCACAGGAGGAAGTTTTCGCCGTTCGGTCTGCATGGAGCGTTTGTATTACAATGAAGACGGAACGATGAAGCGTATACAAATGACGACAGAAGGTATTTATTAGAAAAGAGTGCTAGGTCAATTAAAGGTAACAAAAAATAGGGTGATATTGTGGAGAACCACTTTATCACCCTATTGCTTTTATCACGTTTTTATTTATTCCAGTCTTCGTGCACCGTCGCTGATTACGACATCGTAAATTTTCGGACTTCTGTTGAATTTCTTCTTGAATTCCTCTTTGGCTTTTTCAATGAATGTGCTGTATAATTCCTCTTTTACGAGGTTGATTGTACAACCGCCGAATCCGCCGCCCATTACGCGGGAGCCGGTTACGCCGCAGTCAAAGGCAAGGTCGTTCAGGAAGTCGAGCTCTTCGCAGCTCACTTCATATAACTTGCTCATGCCATGATGTGTTTCGTACATTTTCTGGCCAACTGTTTCGTAATCGCCTTTTTCCAGAGCATCGCAAACATCAAGTACACGCTGAATCTCCTCAATCACGTATTCTGCACGCATAAAGTCTTCCGCACTGATATCAGCTTTAGCTTCTTCAAGCATTTCCATATTACAGTCGCGCAGGAATTCTACATGCGGGTGTTTCTTCTGGATGGCGGCAACAGCAGCTTCGCAGCTTTGGCGGCGTTTGTTGTATGCAGAAGAAGCAAGTTCGTGTTTTACTACGGAATCCACCAATACCAGACGGTAACCTTTCGGTTCGAACGGGAAATACTGGTATTCCAATGAACGGCAATCCAAACGGATGAGACTGCCTTTTTTACCGAATACGGAAGCAAACTGATCCATAATGCCACAGTTCACACCGCAATAGTTGTGTTCTGTAGCCTGACCCACTTTGGCCAATTCAAACTTATCGATTTTATTGTCGCCGAACAGGTCGTTCAATGCGTAAGCGTAAGTGCTTTCCAATGCAGCAGAAGAGGACATACCTGCACCCAAAGGCACATCGCCAGCAAAAGCCGTATTGAATCCTTTCACTTCTACACCACGTTTAATCATTTCGCGGCATACACCGAATATGTATCTTGCCCAACTGGCGCGGGGAGCGTCTTCTTCATTCAGACCGAATTCTACATAATCTTTCAAATCAATGGAATAAGCTTTGACAGTGTTTGTTCCATTCGGCTTTACTTCTGCAATCATGCCTTTGTCGATTGCTCCGGGGAATACAAAACCACCGTTGTAGTCAGTATGTTCGCCGATTAGGTTGATTCGTCCCGGAGAAGCATAAACAGCTCCTGTTGTTCCGTCAAAATGCTTGATGAAACGGCTTCTTACGTATTCTATATCCATGATATTATTTTTTAAGGTGAATAAATCTATTACCTATATTGTTAGTTCTGTCTGTCAATCGACTTTAATGTCTTTGTTTACGTTTTTGCAACCAATCAGTCCATAGAACAACAGATATGCAAGAGCTGCAATGATCACCCAGTAGCTTGCCATGAAACCTGCCATGTCTGCAACGACTCCCTGAATAACGGGAAGAATACCACCGCCACATACCAAGACCATGAACAGTCCGGAAGCGGCTGCCAGATATTTACCCAAACCTTCCACTGCCAGGTTGAAGATGCCACCCCACATGATAGAAGTACACAGACCAACTAATACCAGATACATGGCATTGATGGGTACCTCTGCAAGTCCGAAGGATAAGCCGCCGGTGGCACTCTGCTGAAGCACAGGCAGGTTTACGAAAGAATCGGTAGGTGAGAAAATGGCGAGGAACACCAGCAACAGGCCCAAAGCAGAAGTGAATGTAAGCATTGCCTTACTGGATACTTTAGCACCTAATGAGGCACCTGCCAGACGGCCTATCAACATGAGGAACCAATAAGTACCTACTACAAATCCGGAGATGGTGGATGCAATACCGGCACCGCCTTTTTCCACCGGGTCGGTCAGGAACAGGTTTAGTGTACCCGGTACGCCAACCTCAATACCTACGTATACAAAGATTGCAATAGCTCCCAGGATGAAATGACGGAATTTTAAAGCGCCGGACATCAGCTTGCCGATCGGTTCCGTTGTTGTAGCGGCATTGGGTTCCGGTATAGGAACGAACAACAGTACGAGGAATGCAAGTGCGAATACTGCCATCGCTGTGTACATCACAGGGAATATCTGAGAGATGGTAGCCTTTTCAATAGAACCGGCAATGAGGATACCTACGAACATCGGAGTGATAGTTGCCATTACGGAGTTGAAAGAACCGCCGATCTGGATTAACTGGTTACCTTTGTTTCCTTCACCGCCCAGCTTGTTCAGCATCGGGTTTACAACCGTATTCAGCAAGCACATAGAGAAACCTGCGATGAATGCACCGATCAGATATACGGCAAATGCCATTTCAGGGCTGGAATGTCCGGACAAGAATTGAACGCCCACGCCTATAAAACCGATAGCTACCGCGATAAGCGCTGTTTTTTTATATCCTACTTTCTGCAATAGAATACCACTTGGTATTCCCATTACTGCATAAGCAATGAAATTACCGAAATTGCCCAACATCCCTAAGGCATTGGATACGGAAAATTGATTTTTGAGTACAATTCCCATAGGAGCAGCCAGGTTGGTAACAAATGAGATCATACCAAAAAGGAAAATCATCGTTATGATTGCGATGAGTTTACCATTCTGTTTTTGTTGTGTCATGGTTAATAAAAATTTATAAATTTATAATTAGGTTAGTTAGTTTCTCGATTTTGACTATTTTTCTACACCAAACTTATAGATGGTGATTTGTTGGTATTCATCTCCGGGAAGCAATACTGCTGACGGGAAATGAGCTTTGTTGGGGGTATCAGGGAAACATTGCGCTTCAAAGCATACGGCACTTCTTGCCGGGAAAGTAGCCCCATGAGCACCGGTGAATCCATTCAACCAGTTTCCTGTATAAAGCTGTACGCCATTTTCAGTAGTATATACTTCCATGGTACGTCCGCTGACAGGGTCGGTACAGGTAGCCGCGAGGCTTAACTCTCCACTTTCCGTTTTATTCAGTACATAGCAATGGTCGTATCCGGATCCGTTTATTAATTGTTGGAATTTGTCATTGATGCGTTCACCGATCGTGTGGGGAGTACGGAAGTCCATCGGAGTTCCTTCTACTTTTAGGATCTCTCCGGTGGGAATGGACACCTCATCAATAGGAGTATAGAAATCGGCATTAATGGTAATGATATTATTCAAAACGCTGGGGGTGGGATTGGAAATACCTGCCAGGTTGAAGAAACCATGATTGGTTAGGTTGACCACTGTCGCTTTATCGGTGGTGGCTCTGTACTCTATCACTAAGGCATTTGTTTCGTCCTCCAGACGGTAGGTCATCTCTACTTCCAGATTGCCGGGGAAGCCCTCTTCGCCGTCGGCAGATGTGTAGTTGAAAATGACGGTCGACTCATTGGGCTGAACCGCATTCCATATACGGGTGTGAAAGCCGGTCGGCCCACCATGCAGTGAATTGGGACCGTTGTTGATGGTCAGTTGATGTTCTTCGCCGTATAAAGTAAATTTTCCATTGGCAATCCGGTTTCCGTAACGGCCTATCGTTGTGCTTAGAAATGGTTCCGGGCTGTTAATCACATGCTCTATGCTGTCGTGTCCTAAAACAACGTTGGCATATTTCCCGTTTTTATCGGGAACCATAATTGAAAGGAGTGCACACCCGTAATTGGTGACTGCCACTTCCATGCCCTGAGCATTTTTGAGGATGTATAAATCTGTCTGTTGATTGTTAATATTCTTCTGAAAAGCTTTTCTGTCCAGACCGGACAAATTGCTTTCTGTTGGAGTAGTGTCTATCATATTTCAATGGTATTATTTAATTTTCTTGCAAATAAAAAGAAATTCTTTTGTTCTCCCAAGCAAAAGGGAAGAAATGTGGAGAACATTTTATGAAAGTTTAGCGTTTAACAATTGGAATACAAATTGATATTTTTTGTATGTTTGTCGCGTTAATCTGAAAAGTATTATAACAGTATTGAATTGTACTAACTTAAAAACAACGAATGTATCCTTTAAAATTTGAGCCCATCCTAAAACAAACACTTTGGGGGGGCGACAAGATTATCCCATTCAAACATTTGAATGAAACCCTGCCGAACGTAGGCGAGAGCTGGGAGGTTTCAGCAGTAGAAGGCAGCGAGTCTGTAGTAGCCAATGGTGCGGACAAAGGGTATACTTTGCCCGAAATGGTCCGTAAATACAAGGATGAGCTGGTCGGTGAAGCAAATTACGCTCGGTTTGGAAGCAAATTTCCATTGCTGATAAAGTTTATCGATGCCAAGTTGGATTTATCCATTCAGGTGCATCCGGATGATGAACTTGCCAAAAAACGTCATAACAGCTTCGGTAAAAACGAAATGTGGTATGTTATTGCTGCGGATAAAGGTGCGAAATTAATCTCCGGCTTTTCCGAGCAGATAACTCCGAAAGAATATAAAGACAGAGTGCATAACGGAACATTTGCCGAAGTGCTCCAGACCTGTGCCATAGAGCCGGGAGATGTGTTTTATGTGCCTGCCGGTCGTGTGCATGGTATCGGCGCCGGAGCATTCGTTGCCGAAATTCAACAGACATCCGATATAACATATCGTATTTTCGACTATAATCGCAAGGATAAAGACGGCAAATCCCGCGAATTGCACACAAGTCAGGCTATGGATGCCATTAACTTTACCGATGTGCAGGATGATTTCCGTACGGAATATGACCGTATACAAAATGAACCGGTCGAAATGGTGGCGAGTCCTTATTTCACTACATCCGTATATGACATGACGGAGGAAATCACCTGTGACTATTCGGAACTGGATTCTTTCGTAATCTTTATTTGTGTGGAAGGCGCTTGTCGTCTGACGGATGATAACCGGAACGAAATAACGATGTGTGCCGGTGAAACAGTGCTGTTGCCCGCCTCTACTCAGGAGGTAACGATTGTGCCGGAAGGAGAAAGGGTGAAGCTGCTTGAGACTTATGTATGATAAGTTAATACCATCGCTGTAATTAAGTTAACTAAACTGGATGTAATTAGTTAACATCTTCATATTAATGAAGTTAACATCGTGTAATCAATGATGTTAACTTCATTTTTTGTCTTTGTTACTTCTTTTACTTTGGTGTCAACAGCCTGATTTTTTCTTCTCTTTCACCAGTGCCGCAATCAGGTATTTCCCTTTGGCGACAATCTCGCCCCAGCGTGTGCTGTGTATCACCTGCCATACGTATCCTCTCAGCTTTCCGTAATCAGACAGCCGCAGAATTGCATTGACTTCTTCGGGATTGACAATTTTCATCTGTTGCAAGGTGAACATCAATCCGTCGTAGTTGTGTGTCTGCCTGTTGTGTGCATATCCCGGCGGTGTCAGAAATAAGCTCCCAACAGGACTTTCTTCCTCCTTAACTGCTATACTCTGCTCTACTTTACTTTGTTTTGAATTGTCTGCATTTTCGGGTGAAATGTTTGCAGACTGTATGTAATTCTTTTGATTTTGTATGCAACCGTCTTCTTTTTCCGGTTTATGATCAGCCTCTGCTTTGGTGTCATTCCCTTTCTCTATCAGCAGATAGGGTAGTGGCGTCAATTCTCTTTTTCTCCGCTTGGTGGCATCCAGCCAAATTTTCTGAATTTCTGCAGAAGTCAGTACATGTCGTTCCTCGTAGCATCTTTTGTCGAAGAAATCTTTCTCCACCAGAATGTTGATGATGCCTTCCATACAACTTTTCTCAATTCCCGTTTTGTGTGAGAAGAGCGTGCATTGCTCTTCTCCCCACAACAGGTAATATCCCTTTTCCTTGTACATCTTGCATAGTAGTTTCATCACTGCCGCTTCTCCCACCAATCCGAATTTGGCTTCTATCAATTCTATCGGTGCGTCTTCAAAGAAATTCACATTCAATGGGAAATACATGATTCCCCCATACGTCATAGCCATAATCTTTTCTTTAATAATTAATTTTTTCAGCATATCGGTCTCCACTCCAGAAAATTCTCCAGTTGGAAATTTCTCCATGCCTGTTGTTCCACGTCCCAAAAGATGATGGTGCCTGTCACTCGGGTGATTTCGTAGTTTCTGTGGAATTCGTTTTCGTAATGTATCAGTGTTGCTTTCACCAGTTTGAATGTTCCGTCTTGTTTGTAGAATGCGATGAGAGCGTGCCCATGTTGCATGTGGTCAATTAGGCTCTCAATTCTTTCTGCCATCCATTCTGCACATGTTTGGGTATAACCTTTTTCAAGCATGATACGTATTTTCCATAGTTTTCTCAGTGCTTCGTGAAGTGAAGCGTTCTTTGCCGACTTTTTCATTGTTTGTCTTTTAAATTAATATTGTTTCTTGTTTAGCAGGTGTTGGAGTCATAATAAAAAGAAAGATGCCGTTCTTTTTGAAGAAGCGGCATCTTTTTTTGATATATGGCTTGATCTTTGCTAAAGTGCCGGCAAAGATATAAGCTTCATGCACAAGTTGTATGTCGTTAATTATTTACTGTTTTTTGTTATTATTTTTTCTTTTTGTTATTGGTTATTTTTCTTAGAAATTCTTTGAGAATCTCAGTGAAATCATCCTTTATGGTATTGAATGATAGAGGTTTACCGCTCTTTGTAACAAATATCTTCCGTTCGGCTATGAAACGCTCCAATGTGGCTAATCCTGCCTTTGGGTCGACCCCCATGTCTCCTTCCATGAACATCTCCAAAAGGAGCATTTCCAATACATCCCTTTTCAGGTAAACTCCTTGAATATCTTCTCCTCTCTTTACTCCTCTCTTTTTCTTAACGATTTGTGTTAAAGCAACTTTGCTGTTGTTGTTATTCCCTTTTGCAGTTTTTTTTATTCTGCGCTTTTATTCTTTTATCGTACATAATAATTCTTGTTTTAATGCAAATAATTAACGACGGAAAAATGTCATGAATGGCGAAGTTAGCTTTTCATGGGGAAGTGGGCAAGTCCTAAATGGAATTAAATAGTGGAAAATATATGTAATTGTTGGCAATTATTTGTGTATCAGAAAAATATGTGGATGTAAAAAAGTGTTTTTTAAACGTTCGTTTAATGGACACAAAGATAACCTGTATTTTTGAAACGAACAAAATGTTCAATAAAAATATTTTCATAAATTATTGAGTATAGGCATAAAGTATTGTCTATTAGCTTATTGAGCCAAACTTTATTCATCTTTATTTTTTGCAAATTTCTAAGTGTTTTTTCCCTTTTACTTTTCTAAAATATTGACGTCCATTAAACGAACGTCTAAAAAACATTCTTTGTTTTTAATGTCTTCGTTTTCAGCTTTTTATGAGCGAATAACTAACATAACTGTTTTTCTACTTCTTTTTTCCGCGATGGTAGGAAGTTCTAAAACAAGATGGATGCTAACTAAACTGTTGAAAATAACTGCATTACATAAATTGATCGGAAGTGCTTCAGTACTCCGGTGTCCCTAAAGAACGCCTTTTTCATTAGGATTTAATCACTTTATACTCTACAATTATTATTATAATGTCTCGTTCCTCAGTAAAGACATCTTCTGCTGTACAGTGCAATTCTGGTACTCAACCGTCGACTGTTAATCCTCAATCGGATATGAATTGGTTTGCAATTCGGGTTTCTTACAGTCGTGAGTTGGCTTTGAAAGCGATTTTGGATGCTGAGAAAATTGAGAATTTCATTCCGATGCGTTATGAATATGTCATAAAGTCTGGTAAGCGTGTTCGTAGATTACTTCCGGCTATTCATAACCTTGTTTTTGTTCACTCTACTCGTAAACGTATAGATGCTTTGAAAGATGAATTGGAATCTTCTATGCCTATACGTTTTATCATGAATCGTGAGTTTTGCCGACCTGTAGTTATCCCCGATGCGCAGATGCGTAGTTTTATTCTTGTGGCAGGTAGCCACGAGGAAGCTATTCTTTATGTGGAGCCTGCCGAATTACATTTGGCAAAAGGGCAAAAAGTACGTATTACGGGTGGTGTATTCGAGGGGGTAATAGGTGAATTTGTCCGTATTCGCCACGATCGTCGTGTAGTGGTCAATATTGAAGGTGTCATGGCTGTTGCTACTACTTTTATTTCGCCATCACTCGTTGAACCTGTTGAATAATTTTCTATTTGCAATTCATAATTTATCAATCATAAACCATACTTAGTCAATGGATTCATTATTTTCCTTAGCCCATAATCTTCTTGTTTATGGGTTGGACGGAAGTCCCATCTACGTTGACCAGTTCACACGTTTGAATCGTGATGTTTACGAGCAGGCTCTTGATCTTTACGGTACTCGAGGCAAGACTGTAGAAGCGGAAGCCGAACTCTGTCTTGGTCTTTTAGTGGCTTTTGCCGCTACAATTTACGATAACGGTCATAAGCAAGAATACATTCAGAATGTATTGGACCGTAGTTGGGAAGTTCTTCCTAAACTACCGGCATCATTGCTCAAAGTTCGACTTTTGACTTATTGTTATAGCGAAGTTTATGATAAGGAATTAGCTCAAGAAGCACATGCTATTATCAATACGTGGGATCAGTCACAGTTGACGTTGGAGCAGGTGGAGATTATTGAGGATCTGAAGAATTTTGAAGAAAATCAATATCCTTATAAGGAGATAGAGTAACATATTTCTTACTTGTTATCTTGCATTCAATCATATTATTTTAATGCTTAGACGTTATCTTTCCCGTTCTCCCCTTTATGTATTGGCTTTGTATGCCAGTGTTTTAATATTCTTGGTCTACACTTGTGCCTATGCCTTTCGCAAACCTTTCACAGTAGGTCTGTATTCGGGTGAAACATTATGGGGCTTTGACATCAAGATCCTTTATGTGCTATTCGAGATAATCGGTTATGCACTTTCCAAGTTCATAGGCGTCCGTCTTCTTCCCGGAATGAAATCTCACCAGCGTATTTATTATGTCATCGGTATGATGAGTTTTTCCGAGGTTGCTCTTTTAGGTTTTGCGGTTCTTCCACCATATCTGAAAGTTTTTTCTATTTTTCTGAGTGGTCTTCCTCTTGGTATGGTGTGGGGTGTTCTGTTCAGTTATATTGAGGGAAGGCGTATCAGTGAAGTATTGAATGTCGGTTTGAGTGTTGCATTAATTATTTCTTCGGGGCTTGTTAAGACTATGGGGCAATTTGTCCTTGATACTTTTCCCGTTACTGAGTATTGGATGCCTTTTGTGACCGGTGCTGTCTGCTTTCCTTTCATGCTATTATGTGTCTATCTTTTGAATCAGGTACCTGCTCCCAGTACTATGGATATACAACTTCGTTCTAAACGTCTTCCGATGAATCGTGAAGAACGCCGTCTCTTTCTCCACCGTTTTTTCGGTGGTATCTGCCTCCTGGTTCTTTTTTATGCGGCACTGACAGTCTTTCGTGAGCTTCGCGATTCTTTTGCAGCCGACATTTGGAGTGAACTTCATGTAAGCGGTGCATTTGTCTTTACCCAAACGGAGATACCCATAGCCTTTTTCGTTCTCCTGCTGATGTCGCTTATCGTATTTATTCGCAATAACAGGCTTGCACTGAATATAATCTATGTGATAACCTTGCTTGGGGGAGTATTGATGATATTTGCCACTCTGCTTTATGTTTGGGGATACGTATCTTCCATTCTCTGGATGATTCTTACCGGATTGGGGCTCTATATGGGATATATTCCCTTTACTTATCTGGTTGAACGGCTGATTGCTTCTTTGAAAGTGGTAAGTACCACTGTCTTCTTGATATACCTTGCTGATTCTTTCGGCTATCTGGGTACTACGGTGGTCTTCCTTGTTAAGAATTTCAGCCATTGGGATGTTTCCTGGACTTCCATGGTTGTCCGTACCTCGATCATCGTGGGGGCAATCTCGATCTTCATGATCTTTTTTATTTACCGTTATTTCCATAAACAACTCAATACAATAGAGCTAATACCTCCAACAAATGGTTAAGACAGCAATGATTATGGCCGCGGGTATAGGTACCCGCTTCGGCCATTATACCGATTTGGTCCCTAAAGGTTTCGTGAACATTGGTAATAGACCTATGATTCTCCGCAGTATCGATACCCTTCTTTCTTGCGGTATCGAACGTATTGTCATCGGTACAGGTTACAAATGTGAGGTCTACGATGACCTTAAGAAGAATTATCCGATGGTAGAAACCTGTTTTAATCCTCGTTATGCCGAGACAAACAGTATGTATACCCTCTATAATACGCGTGAGCTTTTGGTTGATGATGATTTCCTTCTTCTCGAGTCGGATCTCATATTCGAGTCGAAAGCTATCCGCTGTCTGCTTGAATGCAAAGAGCCGGACGTGATGCTGATCAGTCCTGTAACCAAGTTCCAGGACCAGTATTATGTGGAGCATGATCAGGACTATATCCTGACATCCTGTTCCGTACATAAAGAAGAGCTGGATACCAAAGGTGAACTTGTGGGTATCCACAAACTTTCCTGCCCTTTCTACCGGAAGATGTGCTCTGACTATGGTAACATCTCTTCTGAGCAACCTAAACTTGGTTACGAATATGAACTTCTTCGTATGTCGCAGAGAATTTCTCCTGTCTATGTTTTAAATGTCTCCGGTCTTAAATGGTATGAGATTGATGATGAGAGTGATCTTGTCTATGCGGAGCGGTATATACTTCCTTATTGCTAATAATTTAAATTAATAGTTAGTGTCTAAAATCTTTTTATATGTATTATCTAAATGAACATTTAGTCAGATTAAATCGCGTTTTTGATCAAAACTCACGTGATAATTATATTCGGATGGATCTCAATGAAAATCCAGGTGGACTACCCGATAATTTTATTCATAATGTGTTAGCGACTATAAGCCCTGAATTAATATCAAAATATCCAGAACAACTTTCCTTTACTCAAAAATTAGGAAAGTTCATAGGAGCTGAAGTAGAACAGATATGTTTAACGAATGGATCGGCAGAGGCTATTCGATATGTAATTGAAGCATATTCCCGTCCTGGTGGCAAAATAGTGTCGGTTACTCCTTCGTATGCAATGTATGAGGTCTATGCCGAAATGTATGGTAGGCAACATATCCCTGTGTGCTATAATGAAGATCTTACATTTGATGTTAATAGCATCATTGATAAAATAAAGCCTGATGTTGATTTGTTGATTGTTCTTAATCCAAATAATCCTGTAGGAGATGTATATACTACTGAAGAAATGGATAGAATAATAGCTGCTGCTAAAGCTAATGAAGTGACAGTTTTAATTGACGAAGCTTATCATTATTTCTATCCACATTCTTTTATCAAATATGCATTGAATAATGAATATGTATTTGTAACTCGTACTTTTTCGAAACTTTTTTCTTTGGCTGGTTGCCGATTAGGTTATATAGTTGGTCAAGCTAAAGAAATAGCTTATATACAGAAACTATGTACTCCCCATAATATTAATGCTTTCAGTATGAGATTTGCTGAATGTATCATTGAAGAACCGGGCATGGTGGATGCCTTGATTGCGAAGCAATGTGAAGGTAAACAGTTCCTTATTAATGAATTGCAAAAGCGCAATTATGAAGTGAATGCGAAAGAAGGAAACTTTATCTTCATTAAACCCAAAACAGATGCTGATGAGTTAGTTGTCAAAATGAAAATAAAAAAAAGAATTTTGATAAAATCTTATAATGGAATTGGTGTTTTAGGTAAATGTTTAAGGGTATCAACGGGCGAAAAAGAAATAATGCAGAAGTTTCTTTCCGCTATGGATGAATTGGATAAGTAATAGTTCTTATTATGATTAAAGTTATAACTTATGGTACTTATGATCTACTTCACTACGGTCATATCAGACTGTTAGAAAGGGCAAAAGCATTAGGGGATTACTTGATTGTTGGAGTAACTGCGGACGATTTTGATATTACACGTGGTAAAATTAATGTTCAACAGACACTAATAGAACGTATAGAAGCTGTTCGTTCTACTGGTTTGGCTGATGAAATAGTCGTAGAAGAATATGAGGGACAGAAAATAGATGATATACAACGCTTGCATATTGATATTTTTACAGTTGGTAGTGATTGGATTGGAAAATTTGATTATTTAAATGAGTTTTGTAAGGTTGTTTATCTTGATAGGACACAAGGTATATCCAGTAGTGAACTGAGAACTCGAGAGAGAGAAATTCGTTTGGGCTTGGTTGGAGAGTCGGTAGTCTTAAATAAAATAGTATCTGAAAGTAAGTTTGTTAATGGAGTGGAACTCATAGGCATTTGGACTCTTGATTATGATATAACACAATCCATTAAAGATATTCCTTTATACAATTCATATGATGCGTTGGCAGATGATTCGGATGCTCTTTATATAGCTTCTCATCCAAGCAAACACTATGAACAAATAAAGGTCGCTCTTTTGAAAGGAAAGAGTGTGCTCTATGAATCGCCCTTAGCCCTTAATGTCCAGCAATGTAAAGAACTTATGGATTTGGCGGAAAAAAAACGATGTGTCCTCTATGAAGGTATTAAAACAGCTTATAGTGTAGCTTATTCCCGTATGATACTTTTGGCTAAAACTGGTAAGATAGGAGAGGTTGTATCTGTTGACGCAACTTGCACGAGTCTGAGAACTGTTGACTACAAGAATAAGAAAAAGATGGATCAAGCCTGGAATAGTTTGACCATGTGGGGACCAACTGCATTATTGCCTGTCTTTCAACTTTTGGGTGTAGATTATAATAAAATACAAATTATTTCTCGCATAGCGCCTACAATTAAGAACTATGATGAGTTTACTAAAATCTCCTTTGTTTATCCTCATTCTGTTGCTTCTATCAAAGTAGGTATGGGCGCTAAATCGGAAGGAGAATTGGTTATAAGTGGTACAAAAGGCTATATTTATGTACCTGCCCCATGGTGGAAACTTGATTATTTTGAACTTCGTTATGAAAATCCAGCAGATAATAAACGTTACTTTTATCAAGTTGATGGTGAGGGAATACGTTACCAAATCGTATCATTCCTAAAGTCTGTGAATCAACAGAAAATAGCTTTTATTAATGGTAGTATATCTTTGTCAATTGTTCGGGTGATGCAAGATTTTGAAGAAAGAAATAACGTTATTACAATATAATCAAGAAATTGATAAAGGCACTTGTAAAATGATTTTGAATATAAATTTTGTTTTTTATTATTTATGTCAGAGCCAAAGAATCTAAAGTCTAAAACCATGTCAGGGGTTTTATGGAGTGCGGTTGAACGCTTTTCATTGCAGGGGGTACAATTCGTTATTAATATTATTATGGCTCGTCTGCTATTACCTGAAAACTATGGAATGATTGGGATGTTGGCTATTTTTCTTCAAATTTCTCAAACATTTATTGATGGAGGATTTACTAATGCTTTGATACAACGAAAAGATAAGACAGAAGTAGATTTTTCAACAGTGTTTTATTTCAATATAATTGTAGCATTTATATTTTATGTTTTGATATTCTTTTTAGCTCCTTTTATAGCAGATTTTTATAATATGCCTGGTCTAACAAAAGTAGCAAGGGTCATAGCTTTAGGTTTAATCATTTCTTCTTTATCATCTGTTCATAAAACAAAACTAACTATAAACATTGATTTTAAAACTCAGTCTAAAATATCATTGACAGCTGCATTTATATCGGGTGTTGTCAGTATTTGGATGGCATACAAAAATTTCGGGGTTTGGGCATTGGTGACTCAAATTCTTATAAACGCTGTTTTACAAACAATTCTTTATTATTTGTTTTTACCCTGGTTCCCATTGAAAATATTTTCTTTTAAGTCTTTTGAGAACTTATTTTCTTTTGGATCAAAACTATTGGTGTCAAGTTTAATACACACAGTCTATTATAATCTTTATTCCATTGTAATCGGAAAAAAGTTTTCGGCTACCGACTTAGGATATTATACGCGTGCAGAACAATTTGCGATTCTTCCATCTTCTAATGTAAACTCAATAATATCTCGTGTAACTTTTCCCATATTAAGCAGTATTCAAGATGATAATGAGAGATTGGCGTCTGCATATAGGAAATATATTCGTTTAGCTTCTTTTATCATATTTCCATTAATGATTGGTTTGGCAGTATTAGCTAAACCATTAATAATTATATTATTAACAGAAAAATGGCTTGGTATTGTTGCCTTACTACAAATATTATGTTTGGACTGGATGCTAGACCATTTGAGTGTTATAAATTTGAATTTATTGTATGTAAAAGGCCGTTCTGATTGGGCATTACGTATGGAGATAATCAAAAAGATAATTGCTACTATAATCTTGTTCTCTTCGATTCCTTTTGGTATTATAGGAATGTGTTGGGGACGTGTTGTATATGCTCTAATTGCAACATATCTGAATACTCGTTATACGAAATTTTTGATCGGACTAAGTTTTAAAACTCAAATAAAGGATATTTTTCCATCATTGATGATAGCTATTCTGATGGGGGGAATAATTTATTGTAGTACATTTTTGCTTTCAAGCGCTATTTTACAATTATTTGTGGGATTTGTAATAGGTGCAGGATGTTATATGGTTGTTTCATTAGCTTTTAAGATGGATTCATTAAATGAATTACTTTCACTTATAAACAATAAATAATGGAAGGTCAAGAAGAATTACATAAAAAATATAATCCTGATGGTTCGGATTTGCGACGTATGCAAATGCGGATGTTGGATATGCTTAAAGAAGTAGATAGAATTTGTAAAAAATATGATATTCCATATTGGCTATCAGGCGGGACACTATTAGGGAGTGTTAGGCATGGAGGATTTATACCTTGGGATGACGATTTGGATATAGAATTGATGGAAGATGATTTTCAACGGTTTATAGAAGTTGCTCTATTGGATTTTCCGTCTAATTTAGCAATACAAACTCATTCAACCGATAAAGGATATTACTTTACATATGCAAAGGTGAGAGATCTTCAGTCTTTTCTTGTCGAAGATGGAACTAGTGATAGAGATTTTAAATATAAGGGAATTTATATTGATGTTTTTCCTATGGCAAACACATCTCCTTTTTTATTGAAGATTTCTGAATATTGGCATTGGTATTGTGTTCTTAAGCCATCTTTTTTAAGTACCTCTAATGTTATTTTGCGGAAGGTGTGTCATTTAATGTATTGTTTATCGAATAAAATATATTTACTTTTTAGATATATTGATCGAAAAAAGAAGAATCAAAATATTAATTATGGTTATGGATGTCAATTTACTTTAAATTGTCCTTCATCAGTAATTTTTCCTTTAACTAAGATAGAGTTTGAGAATTATTTATTTTCTGCTCCTAACAATCCAGATTTGTATTTAAAAAAGATATATGGAGATTATTTGAAACTGCCTGATGAACAAGATAGAAAAACTCATATTTCACATATAGCTTTTAATAATTAGTATTTAATGAATGTCCTTTTTATATATAGTGATATTATAGACCCATTAAAAGGTGGAGTGGAAAGAGTTACTAATGTTCTTTGTAACTTTTTTCAAGAAAATAATATAAATGTCTATTTTTTATCTTTATCACGTAAGGTTGACGATAATAATGCTTCAACCAAGCAATATTATCTACCTAAGCCTGACAATTTGTATGATAATGAAAATATTGATTTCTATATATCTTTCTTGAAAAGTAGAAGCATTGACAAGGTTATTAATCAAGGGGGATTAAGTCCTAGAACTTCAGGATTTGCTTATTATTGTAAATATAACCCAAATGTTTCATTAATATCTGTTATACATAGCTCTTTATTAGCCTCAATAAAAAATTATTCAATTTCATATTATGATAAATATAAGAAATATCATTTAACGTCTCTCTTAGTTCTAACGAATTATTCTATAATTAAAAATGTAATTTTGCTTTTATACAAATGGAAGTATAAAAAACATTATGAAAATTTGCTAAGAAACAGTAATTATGTGATTTTATTATCAAATAATTATAAAAAAGAACTTTCTTTTTTTGTACCCAATTATGATAAAAATAAAGTTATGGCTATTCCTAATCCATGTTCTTTTAGTACTTCTTTAGATTTAGATAATAAGCAAAGAGAAATATTATATGTAGGTAGGATTGATACTTATCAAAAAAAAGTGGATTTATTACTTAAAATGTGGCATAAGCTTTATTTGCAATTTCCTGAGTGGAGTCTAAAAATAGTGGGAGGAGGAGATGAGTTAATTACAATAAAGGAAATGAGTAGAAAACTTGGATTGGATAGAATTTCTTTTGAAGGCTTTAAGGATCCTACTAATGCATATCAGACAGCCTCTATTTTTTGTATGACATCTGCTTTTGAAGGCTTTCCTATGGTACTTCCTGAAGCAATGCAAAATGGGGTGGTTCCAGTCATTTTTGATAGTTATTTATCTGCAAAAGATTTGATCGTTGATGGAGAGAGTGGCTTTTTAATAAAACCTTTTGATTTAGATGATTATTGTTTTAAAATACGATTATTAATAAATGATCATGAACTTAGATATAAAATGGCAAAAACAGCCTTTTTTAAGGCTCAGGAATTTTCTATCTCTAATATTGGGGCTGTGTGGTTAACTCTATTGAAGTTATAAATGATAATAGCATATATCCTTTTTTTTGTATTTCTTTTATTTTGTATGTTGGAGTTAAATACCAATTTAAAAATTGGTGCATATAATATCCAATTTTTATTAATATGGAGCTCTGTTCTATTTTTATTGTTATTCCAATATATAGCACAGCCTAAGTTTAACGATTATTTAAATTATACTTATTTTTTTTCTAAGGTAGAGCCTATAGATGAAGTAATATTAGGTAATGATTATAATTTTCAAAACCCAGATATATCTTTTGAGATTGGATATAAATATTTAAATTCTATTTTCAAAGCAGCGATAGATAATGAGTTTTTCTATTTATTGGTATTGAATATAACTACTATTATAGTTTTTTGGACTTTTATATATAAGAAAGTATGTAATAAATTCTTGGTATTTTTAGTTTACTTTTCAATTATATATCCTAGTTTTCAATTAGGAATGTTGAGACAATCTATTGCAAATACATTATTTATATGTGCACTTCCTTCTTTATATAATCGGTGTAATTGGAAATATTATTTAATAATATCTTTAGCTGTTTGTTTCCATACAACAGCATTATTGCTATTCCTGCTTCCGCTATTTGTTTATAGACAGTTTCCGGTTAAGATAGTTGTTTTGTTTTTTATTATCGGTAATGTATTTTACTTTTTGAATATTGATATTGTTCGACTATTACTTCAAGGATTACTTTTTTTTGAGAGTTCATCAGTAACTTCCTCTATTTTATATTATTTAGATTCAAATTATGAGAATAACTTTTTAGGAGTTGGCTTTTGGGATAGAACTCTTCAATTTATAGTCATATGTTTTATATATAATTATTTGCTTAATGTGAAAAAGTTAGATAGTATGACTAAGGTGATTCTAAATATATCACTATTTTCTTTCTTTTTACAGCTATATTCATTTAATTATCCTGTATTTACTAATCGCTTACGGTTCTATTTTAGCTTATTTATTTTTTTAGTTATAGATAAGTATATATCTACATCAATGGAAAAAGCGAATAGAATTATATTTATTTCTTATTCATTATTATACAGTTTTCTGATGTTTCATATTAGTACTTCATATATAAGAGAGATTGATTAACTATTGTACATTTATTAATTAATAACCATGGAAGTCCCTATATTATTTGTAATATTTAGAAGGCCTGAGATTACTTTACAATCTTTTGAAAGGATAAAAAGAGTTCGTCCTAAAAAACTTTATATAGCATGTGATGGCGCAAGAGATTGGGTTGAAGGTGAAAAGGAGCTTGTTTTTAAAACTCAAGAATGTGTATTGAATAGTATTGATTGGTCGTGTGATGTTTATACTAATTTTCAGGCTTCTAACCTAGGATGCGCATTAGGAGTGTACACTGCTATTAATTGGCTTTTCGAACATGAATTATATGGCATAATATTAGAAGATGATTGTGTTGTACAAGATAGTTTCTTCCCTTTTATGGCAGAATTGTTGAAAAAATATCAATATGATGAGCGTATTGGTATGATTGATGGCGCAAATTATTTGAATAGAATAGAAATTCCTTATTCTTATTGCTTTTCTAAGTATAAATCGACAAATGGGTGGGGTACTTGGAAAAGAGCTTGGAAAAATATGGATATGGAAATGAAGTGGAGAAATTCTTCTTATGAAAATTCTATTATGGCTAATATGGGATATCGAGGAAGTGATATTAAATATTGGAAATATAAACTTAAGATTATAGATAACGCTTATGCAAGTGCATGGGATTGGCAGTGGTATTATACGCTATCTGCACAAAATCAATTGTCTATATTCCCAAAATATAGTTTGGTCTCTAATATAGGTTTTGGTCAGGGAGCAACTCATACTACGAATAGGAAAGTCCCTTCATATTATCACACGAATAAAGAAATAGAATTCCCATTACAACATCCTCCTTATATTGTTCCATTTATAACTTTTGAAAAAGCTTTTTATCAACAAAATAATTCAATGTTTTATACATTGATGAGATATATTCCATTTGATATTAAAAGATTTGTGAAAAGATTAATCCGTTAATTAATTTATTATGCCAAAAATACATACATCTTCTGGGACTATAACTTATAAAACTTACCCTTTATATACTGGTGTTAAAGTTATAAACAAAGAGATTTCACAAGAAAATCTGTTGCTATTAAAAAGAATATTAGATAATTACTCAATATTTTTTGGACTTATAGCTGGAACTCTTTTGGGTGCAGTAAGAGAACATGATTTTATTAATCATGATGAGGATACAGACCTTTTTTTCTTAGAAGAAGATAAACAAAAAGTATTTAATATCTTACCTGAATTCCTAAAAAATGGATTTAATATAGCCCGCTATGATAGAAGAGGACTTCTATCCATTATACGAAAGGGAGAATATATTGATTTATATTTTTTCTCAGACTATGGTCACCATATTCGCATATGCAGTGGTTGGTGTATTCCTGATAAGTTTTTGTTGAATGTTTCACAATATGATTTTCAGGGAGCTACTTTTATAATTCCAGAAGATTATATAGGTTATTTAGAATATGAATATGGGATGAATTGGCAAATTCCTATTCCATATGCGGATTATACTTTAAGTAATTGGAAAAGAAAGGTATTGCAACTAAAAGAAAGAGTAAAAGATTTTCTGCCGGATTGGGCATATTTTTATTTAGCTAGTAAAACAGAAAATAGAATAAGAAAGAAATACTTAGAGAAGATAGCTTCTTTATAATTGTAAGTACTAATCGCATGGTTTTTGATATTTTCCTCTCTTCTGGTTTACTTTTTTGCATATTTGTTGGCACGTAAATTTAGTGTCAATTGTATAGGATTTCTTATATCATGAAAAGAATATATTTGTATAGATGAAGTTTTCTTTGGTTACAGTTACTTACAATAGTGCGCAAACCCTTCGAGATACATTGAATTCTGTGCTACTACAAACTTATCAAGATATTGAGTATATTGTAGTAGATGGACTTTCGAAAGATAATACTGTGGAAATAATAAAGAGTTATGAATCACTGTTTGAAGGTCGTATGAAATGGGTTAGCGAAAAGGATTATGGTCTGTATGACGCCATGAACAAAGGTTTCCGAATGGCTACTGGGGACGTGATAGGGATAATTAATTCTGATGATTTGATAGCGGATACCGCTGCAATAGAAAAAGTGATGAAGTGTTTTGAAGTTGACAGTGGAATTGATGCTGTATATGCTGATTTGTATTACGTAACTCAAAATGATACTTCTGAAATAGTGCGATATTGGGTTTCAGGGAAACAGCGTCCTTTTACTAAAGGATGGCATCCTGCTCATCCAACTTTCTATGTGAAGCGTGAAATTTATCAGAAATATGGTTTGTTTGATTTAGATTTTAAATTTGCTGCAGACTTTGAGTTAATGCTTCGATTGATTGAAAGAGAGCATATAAAATTGTATTATCTTTCAGAACCTTTAGTTAGAATGAGGTTGGGGGGCACTACAAGTAAAAGCCTTACTAATATTAAGAAAGGTAATATTGAGTGTATGAAAGCTTTTGAAAAGAATGGTGTTAAAGTAAGTTGTTTATATCCTTTGTATCGTTTACTACCTAAAATAAAACAATATTTCCACAGAAAATGAAAAAAGTTGCACTAATTACTGGTATTACCGGTCAAGATGGTTCTTTCCTTGCTGAGTTTTTAATTGAAAAAGGTTATGAAGTTCACGGCATCCTTCGTCGTTCATCTTCTTTCAATACTGGTCGTATCGAACATTTATATTTGGATGAATGGGTACGTGATATGAAACAGCAACGTTTAGTCAATCTTCATTATGGGGATATGACGGATAGTAGTTCGCTGATTCGTATTATTCAGCAGGTACAACCAGATGAGATTTATAATTTGGCGGCACAAAGCCATGTGAAAGTATCATTTGATGTTCCTGAATATACGGCAGAAGCTGATGCTGTGGGTACTCTCCGTATGTTGGAAGCGGTTCGTATTCTTGGGTTGGAAAAGAAAACAAAGATTTATCAGGCTTCCACTTCTGAGTTGTTTGGCAAAGTACAGGAGATCCCTCAAAAGGAAACGACTCCTTTTTATCCACGTAGTCCGTATGGCGTTGCTAAGCAGTATGGTTTTTGGATTACTAAGAATTACCGGGAGAGTTACGGTATGTTTGCTGTCAACGGTATTCTGTTTAACCATGAGAGTGAACGTCGTGGGGAGACTTTTGTAACTAGAAAAATAACATTGGCAGTAGCCCGTATAGCACAAGGATTTCAAGATAAACTCTATTTGGGTAATTTAGATTCTCTTCGCGACTGGGGATATGCCAAAGATTATGTAGAATGTATGTGGCTGATATTGCAGCATGATATACCAGAGGATTTTGTGATTGCTACCGGAGAGATGCATACAGTTCGTGAGTTTGCATCTTTAGCTTTTAAGGAAGTTGGCATTGAACTTCGTTGGGAAGGTTATGGAATAGTCGAGAAAGGAATTGATACTAAGAACAATAAGGTTTTAGTTGAAGTTGATCCTAAATATTTCCGTCCTTGTGAGGTAGAGCAACTATTAGGAGATCCTACCAAGGCCAAAACATTATTAGGCTGGAACCCCACCAAAACAAGCTTTCAGGAATTGGTGAAAATAATGATGGAACATGATATGAGATTTGTGAAAAAACTGTATTTGAAAGCTAATTTGAAGGCTTGAAAAAAGGACGTTTATACATGAAGCTTTTATTTACAGGTTCTTCTGGTTTCTTGGGAAATAATATATACTCTCTTTTAAAGAAAAGGTATGATGTTACGACAGTAGGATTAATACCTAGTGATGATTATATGATCAATATAGCAAAGGAGGTTCCAAGCTTCAATGAAGTATATGATATCGTACTACATGCTGCCGGAAAAGCTCATTCGATACCCAAAACGGAAAAGGAGAAACAACTGTTTTTCGATGTGAATCTACAAGGAACTAAAAATCTTTGTACAGCATTGGAAAGAACAGGAATACCCAAAGCATTTATCTTTGTTTCTACAGTTGCTGTCTATGGGTGTGATTTTGGTGAGAATATAACAGAAGAACATCCTTTAAATGGAAAAACTCCTTATGCTATGAGTAAGCGTCTTGCAGAAGAGTTTCTGCAAGAGTGGTGTAGTAAAAATGAGGTGGTGCTAGGCATTATTCGTCCTTCTTTAATTGCAGGTCCTAATCCACCGGGTAATTTGGGAGCAATGATAAATGGAATTCGTAGTGGGAAATATTTGAGCATTGCTGGAGGAAAAGCCCGTAAAAGCGTGCTTCTGGTACAGGATATTGCTACATTAGTCCCTTTGCTAACTGAAAAAGGAGGCATTTATAATGTTTGTGACAGTTACCAACCTACATTTAGAGAACTGGAAATAGTTATTTGTAAGCAGTTGAGAAAGTCTTTGCCGAAATCTGTTCCGTATTGGATAGCTAGCTGTATGGCATTGTTAGGTAATGTTCTTGGGGAAAAGGCTCCAATCAATACTTCTAAATTGAAAAAAATAACAGAGTCCTTAACTTTTAGTAATGAAAAGGCAATACGAGAATTAGGCTGGAAGCCGACAAATGTATTGGAAAACTTTAGAATCGAATAAACCTTTGATGTTTTTCTAACAAAGAGATAATAAAATGATGTATTATTTAATTATTTTAGTTCTGCTATTTTTAGCAGAACTTTTTTATTTTAAAGTCGCGGATAAGTATAATATCATTGATAAACCTAATGAGCGTAGTAGTCATACACGAATAACCCTGCGTGGTGGGGGAGTTATCTTTTATTTCGGAGCATTGGTATATTTTCTGACGAGTGGATTTGAGTATCCATGGTTTATGCTAGCATTGACTTTTGTGGCTATTATTAGTTTCATGGATGATATTCGTTCCACATCTCAGAAATTAAGATTGGTGTTTCATTTTTCGGCTATGGCTTTGATGTTCTATCAATGGGGATTATTCTCTTTATCTTGGTGGTGGATAATTATAGCTTTGATAATATGTACAGGTATTATTAATGCTTATAACTTTATGGATGGTATTAACGGGATAACTGGAGGTTATTCATTGGTAGTTTTGCTGTCTTTGGCTTATATCAATGAGGAAGTTACTCCGTTTGTGGAACAAGACCTGATTTATACAGTAATAATGTCAGTACTGGTTTTTTGTTTCTTCAACTTCAGAAAGAAAGCACGATGTTTTGCAGGTGATGTGGGGTCGGTAAGTATTGCTTTTATTTTATTATTCTTGCTAGGAAAGCTGATTATCCAAACAGGGGATTTTAGTTGGATTATATTGCTGTCAGTATATGGAGTGGATAGCGTATTGACAATTTTTCACAGGTTGATGTTGCATGAGAACATAGGCTTACCGCATCGTAAGCATTTATATCAGTTAATGGCTAATGAACTAAGGATACCTCATGTGGTGGTGTCTGTTATCTATATGGTATTGCAATTTTTGATAGTGGCAGGATTATTGTGGCTACCGGTAGATCATTGGGTGTATTTTTTTACGGTTATTGGTGGTTTAGCCGTAATTTACATTATTTGTATGTACAGATATTATCCTTTGCACGAGACTTACTTGAAACAACAAAATATAATAAAGTGATATTTGGGATATAGTTGCTTTATTCAATATGAATAAAAACGTTTTTGTTCAAATTGTAGGATTTTTTGGCCTTTTTGTTAATTGGGAATTGAAAATATTGCTTGTTATGTTGTATTATTTCTATCTTTGCACCCCGAATTTTTAAATTATAAACAGACATGAAAAAAATTGTTGCAAGTTTGGTATTGTGCATGGCTGTTATTGCAGCTAATGCGCAGAAAGCAGTAGAAGGAAACAAGTTTACAGATAATTGGTCGGTAGGCTTCAATGCTGGTGGAACTACTCCGCTTACTCATAGCGCTTTTTTCAAAAATATGCGGGCTGTATTGGGAGTAGGACTGGACAAGCAGGTAACTCCGGTATTAGGTTTGGGATTTGAAGCAATGACAAGCATCAATACTACGCCAAGTCGGACAGCATTTGATAATACGAACCTGAGTGTGCTGGGTACATTGAACTTAAGCAATCTGTTTGGCGGTTATGCCGGTGCACCGAGACTTTTTGAGGTAGAGACTGTTGCCGGTATCGGTTGGCTGCATTATGCTGTAAATGGTGAAAGTGACCTTAACAGTATGTCAAGCAAATTGGGACTTAACTTCAACTTCAATCTAGGAGAAGAGAAAGCATGGACTTTGGCTTTCAAACCGGCTTTGGTATATGACATGAGTGCAGACGGAACTGACAATGTATGTTTCAATGCCAATCGTGCCGCATGGGAGTTTACAGCCGGATTGAAGTATCACTTCAGTTGCAGTAACGGTAAACATTACTTCACCATTGTGAAACCGTATAATCAATCGGAAATAGATGCTTTGAATGATCAAATCAACAATATGCGCCGGGAAGCTGATGATAATGCTGCTGCGTTGAAGAATGCCAACCAGAAAGCTGCTGATTTGGAAAAAGCACTGAATGATTGTAAAAATCAGGCTCCGAAGGTAATTACAGAGACTGTTACCAACAATAAGAAGACTTTGGAATCTGTTGTTACATTCCGTCAAGGCGGTACTTCTGTAGAGTCTTCACAAACTCCTAATGTAGAGCGTATCGCTACTTATTTGAAGAATCATAAAAATGCAACCGTATCTATCAAGGGATATGCTTCTCCGGAAGGAAATGCTGATGTAAATGCTCGTATTGCTAAACAACGTGCAGAATCAGTGAAGAATATGCTTATCAACAGATACAAGATTGCTGCAAATCGTATAACTGCCGAAGGTCAGGGTGTAGGTAATATGTTTGAAGAACCTGATTGGAACCGCGTCAGCATCTGTACAATCAATGAAGATTAATTTGCATCTGTCTATAATAGACAACTAATCAACGGTATCATAATCTATTTTCAGAAAACAGCTCCAATGGGGCTGTTTTCTTTGTTTATACCTGTGTTTTTGCTAATTATTTCAAAACTATAAACGAAAAAACGTATATTTGCATATGGCTTCTAAAAAAGAATAGAATGGAACAAATGCGCAAATTGCCGATAGGCATACAAACTTTTGAGGAAATACGTAAGGAGAATTATCTTTATGTGGATAAAACTGCTATGGTGTATCAGCTCGCAAATGTCGGTAAACCTTATTTCTTGAGTCGTCCGCGCCGTTTCGGAAAGAGTTTGCTTATTTCTACTTTTGAAGCCTATTTTCAGGGTCGGAAAGATCTGTTCGAAGGACTTGCGATAGAAAAATTGGAAACCGAATGGAAAGAATATCCGGTATTTCATTTGGATTTGAACGCCGAAAAATATGATAGTAAGGAAGCACTGGAACAGGTGCTTTCTCGTAATCTAAGTCTGTGGGAAGATCGATGGGGAAAGGATGCGGCAGAAGATACACTTGCTTCCCGTTTTGCAGGAGTACTTAGGCGTACTTACGAACAAACCGGCAAACAAGCAGTAGTACTGATTGATGAGTATGACAAGCCATTGCTTCAGGCTATTCTTGATGAGCCGTTGTTGGAAGAATACCGCCGTACGCTGAAAGCTTTTTACGGCGTGTTGAAAAGTGCGGACCGTTATCTTCGTTTTGTATTCTTGACAGGAGTCACCAAGTTTGCACAGGTCAGTGTGTTCAGTGACTTGAACCAGTTGAACGATATCAGTATGAAACCAGCTTATGCCACTGTTTGTGGTATTACGAAGGATGAATTGGTGGAAACGTTTACTCCCGAAATTGATAATTTGGGAGAGAAGAACGGACTTACTTTTGACGAAACCGTATGTCGTTTGACGGCCTTATATGATGGCTATCATTTTGAAGAATCGGCAGAAGGTGTTTTTAATCCCTTTAGCCTGTTAAATGTTTTTGATAGTTATAAGTTTGATAATTATTGGTTTCAGACGGGTACACCTACCTATCTCGTTGACTTGCTGAAACAGAGTGATTATGATTTGCGCCTGTTGATTGATGGAGTAGAAGTACAGGCATCTGCTTTTTCGGAATATCGTGCGGAGATAAGAAACCCGCTTCCTATGATTTATCAGAGCGGTTATCTCACAATCAAGGGATATGATAAAGAGGTCAGTCTTTATACTTTGGGATTTCCTAATGACGAGGTTCGTTATGGCTTTTTGAATTTCCTGATACCCTATTATACAGAAGTGTCTGATGCAGAGACCGGTTTTTATATTGTAAAATTCATGCGTGAGTTGAGGAGCGGTAATGTAGATGCTTTCATGGAGCGCCTGAAGGTGTTTTTTGCAGGTATGCCTTATGAACTGAGTGAGAATACTGAGCGTCATTATCAGGCGATTTTCTATGTTGTCTTCACCCTGATGGGACAATTTGTAGAAACGGAGGTTCGTAGTGCTCGTGGTCGTGCCGATGCAGTTGTGAAAACAAAAGACTTTATTTTTGTTTTTGAATTCAAACTGAATGGAACTGCCGAAGAAGCGCTGAAGCAGATAGATGAAAAAGGGTATCTGATACCTTATACTTTAGATGGGAGAAAGTTGGTGAAAGTAGGGGTGAACTTTAGTAAGGAGAAGCGCAATATAGACTGTTATGTTATAGGCTGATTTCTTTATTTATGCCTGTGTTTTACTAATTGTATCAGAGACAGATGAAAAGCTGTATATTTGCATATGGCTTCTAAAAAAGAATAGAATGGAACAAATGCGCAAATTGCCGATAGGCATACAAACTTTTGAGGAAATACGTAAGGAGAATTATCTTTATGTGGATAAAACTGCTATGGTGTATCAGCTCGCAAATGTCGGTAAACCTTATTTCTTGAGTCGTCCGCGCCGTTTCGGAAAGAGTTTGCTTATTTCTACTTTTGAAGCCTATTTTCAGGGTCGGAAAGATCTGTTCGAAGGACTTGCGATAGAAAAATTGGAAACCGAATGGAAAGAATATCCGGTGCTACATTTGGACTTGAACGCCAAGAAGTATGAGACATCCGATGACTTGACTGCAATGCTTAATCAGTATTTAGAAAAATGGGAGCAAAAATATGGAAATGAGAAGCGTAATCGTAGTTCTGAAGAACGTTTTGCTTATATAATAGAGCAGGCATATATCCAGACCGGTAAGCAGGTTGTAGTACTGATCGATGAGTATGACAAGCCATTGCTTCAGGCTATCCTTGATGAGCCGTTGTTGGAAGAATACCGCCGTACGCTGAAAGCTTTTTACGGCG